>ERZ791641.305-NODE-305-length-53471-cov-3.466134_pt1 | contig 53471 bp, 50 predicted proteins | sample MGYA00510055_ERZ791641 | MGnify/ENA primary metagenome ERZ791641 (study PRJEB30046, sample SAMN00715226) | human gut metagenome | study: EMG produced TPA metagenomics assembly of the A metagenome-wide association study of gut microbiota in type 2... | reverse complement strand
GCGAGCAATTCTATGAAAAATCAAGCTATTTTTTCATATCAGCTTAACAGATTCTATTCATTTGTTTAATTATATTTTAAGTATACAACATACATTTATTTTTATAAAGAAAAAAGGAAAAGTTTATAAAACTTTTCCTTTTAATATTAAGTGTATTATTTAAATATTCCAAAAGGCTTACCAACTGGTAAAAATACCTTTCCAAAGTGCTTATTTAATACAGCTGCACCACATCCGTAGAATGACATAATAGCTATTAATAATTCTGACCAAGCAGCTAATCCATGTGAAAGTTCTGGCATTATTCCAAATGAATTTAATGATAATCCTAAGAATAAGAAATCAATTAAAACAAATATTGTGAATAATACTTTGTGAGTTTCCATTGCTCCAATTGTCATGAATATTGTAAATATTAAATATCCTAAAAATGCAAATCCTAATTGTTTAGTATCTGCTGTTGCAGCTAACTTTTCACCAAATACTCCATTTTGGATTAACCAAGTGAATCCCATTGCATACCAGAAGAATGCATATGCTCCAAATGCTGTTGCTCCAAATGTGTTATCATGTTTAAAATCATTAATACATGCAAATAATTGTGCTGTTGCTCCTAGGAATATTGCCCATGGGAATACTAATGCTACCCCTGAAGTTATTCCTAATTTTTGTGATGAAGCTACTAAAGTAATTATTGCTAGTCCAAATAATCCTAATGCTGATGGATCAGCAGTTACAATTTTTATCTTTTGCGTGTTTTCCATAATTTCCTCCTAAAAAATATAACTTTTATTACGACCTTATCAAGATTATCAGAAACTTAAATTCTTGTCAATAAGTTATATTCTTTTATTGCTTTTTACTATTATATTCCTCTATTTTTTTTGCTATATCTTCTAAATATTCTTGACGTTCATACTTTTCTAATAATTCCTCTTCAAGCTTAGTTTTTTCTTGATCTAATTCATTTAATAAACCATAACTACTTGAATTTTTTATCATTTCCTCTTCTATTTCTGCAATTTTATTTTCTATAGCTTCAATATCAGTGTATATAGTTTCAAATTCCTTTTGTTCTTTAAAAGTAAACTTTGGTCTTTCGTCTTTATTTTTCACGTAAGTTTTTTTCTTACTTATTTCAGCTTTATTATTTTGCTCCGCTTCTTTTTCTTTTAAAAATTTAATTTCCTTATTAATTAAATAATCACTATAGTTTCCATTATATATGTTAATTAATCCTCTACCCTCAAATGAAAATATCTTATTACAAATTCTATCTAAGAAATATCTATCATGGGAAACAACAATTACAACACCTATAAACTCATCAATAAAATCTTCAAGTATTTTTAATGTTTCTATATCAAGATCATTAGTTGGCTCATCTAAAATTAATACATTTGGAGCTTCCATAAGCACCCTTAGTAAATGAAGTCTTCTTCTCTCTCCTCCTGAAAGCTTTTCTATCATTGTATATTGCATTGTACCATCAAATAAGAAACGTTCTGCAAGCTGAGAGGCGCTTATTTTAGTTCCATCTTCTGTAGGAATCCACTCTCCTCCTTCTTTAACATAATCAATAGCTTTCATAGATAAATCCATATGTGAATCATCTTGAGAAAATGTAGATATCTTTACAGTTTCACCAATTTCTATATTCCCCTCATCTGGAGTAATAGAGTTTCTAATTATATTAAGTAGTGTTGTTTTCCCTACTCCATTGTCTCCAATAATTCCAATTCTATCTTCTTTTAATACTGTATAATTAAAATTATCTATAAGATTTTTAGTTCCATATCCTTTGCTTATATTTTTCAATTCTATAATTTTTTTACCTAATCTAGTTCCAATGAAAGACATTTCTAAATTAGCCTTTGGAGCTATATATTCCTCATTAATTAAATCATCAAATCTTTGAAGCCTTGCCTTTTGTTTTGTTGTTCTAGCTTTAGCCCCTCTTCTTACCCATTTCAACTCTTTTAATATTAACTTTTGCCTTTTCTCTTCACTAGCTGCTTCTAATTCTATTCTTTCAGCTTTCTTTTCAAGGAATGCACTATAATTACCTATGTAAGTATATATATTTCCTCTATCTAATTCTAAAATTTTATTAGATACTCTATCTAGGAAATATCTATCATGAGTAATCATTAATAATGCACCTTTTCTATTATTTAAATATTCTTCTAGCCATTCTATAGATCCTGAATCTAAATGGTTAGTAGGCTCATCTAGTACAAGTAACTCACATGGTTTTATTAATGCTGATGCTAAAAATACCCTCTTCTTTTGTCCACCAGATAAAGTACCCATTTTCATAGTATAATCATTTATTCCAAGCTTAGTTAATATAACTTTAACTTCACTTTCTAAATTCCATAAATTTAAGGAATCAATTTTTTCTTGAGTTTTTATAAGCCTATTGTTAATATCTTCATTAAATTCTTCATTTTTAGTTTTATCTAGTAAATTTTCATATTCCATCAACAATTTCATTTCAGGGGTATCACTATTAAATACTTGTTCTAAAACTGTTGCATTAGCATCAAACTCTGAGTTTTGTGAAAGGTACTCTACTCTTACTCCCTTACCTTTTGTAATACTTCCATCAAAGAACTCATCTCTTCCTGTTATTATTTTTAATAATGTAGACTTTCCACTACCATTTAATCCAATAAGCCCTATTTTATCACCATCATTAATTCCAAATGAAACATCATTTAATAAAACTTTTTCACTATATGTCTTTTTTATATTTTCAACTGTTATTAAATTCATCGTCTTCTCCTTTGATTAGTAATTTATTCACTAATTTTATCACATTTATATAAATTAATGCAAAAAAATTAGGCATACTAAATTTATGCCTAATATATCCTTACCTATTTAATAGAAAATGTAATCTTTGTACTTCTTCATTTTTATTTAGCCACCAATTCCTATACCATATATATATCAATTCTCCTCTTTTATCTATAATATCTAATAATCTTATTAAGATATTAACATTAAATTCTTCTTTATTATTTATAAATATTGTTTTAATTTCATCTTTACCCTTGCATCCAGATACATATAAAAGTGATTTATCCTTTTCATCTTCATATATGTGATAACCTAAATTAGAAAGCAAGTTAGTTATCCCCTTATCTAATCTCTCATTAGTTGAAATTTCACTTTTATATTCCTTAATATCATCACTAATTAAGAAATCTTCACTTTTTATAATAACTTGAAAACTATTATTTATGATTTCTTTGTTAGCATCGTACTCCTCTTTACTAATAATTAAAAATGGATATAAATTAGATAAAAGCTTATAATTTTTTTCTTCATATTTATTATCAATTACTTCTATAAAATCTAATTTGTTAATATCAATTTTGTTTTCTTTAAGATAATCATTTGTATTTTTATAACTATATTCCTTTAATACTTGTGGAATAATATCGTCATATGCTTTTAAAGCTAAATGTAGATTCCTTATTCTTTCATCTACATATTCATACTCAATTATTTCTTCCTCATATTTAAGCTCATCCTCTTCAATTTCTTCATATAAATAATAACTTGGTATGAATCTAATTATTTTCTCTAAATCATTCTTATTATCAATCTTATCATAACAATAATCTAATATATTTCTTTGAATATCACTTAAAGATTTAACTTTATTTTCTAAACTTAAAAATTCTTCATATGTAGTTAATGTTTCTTTTAAATTTAGTATACATTCATATAAATTATCTTCATTCGATACATTATCATCAATTTCATCTAATACCTTTTCTTTAAAAACCTTAGTTAAAAATTTGAATGAACTTGAAAATAACTTTAAATTATCAATATTCTCCATATATTGATTATAAATCTCTTTTTCTCTTTTATAATAAGCATCCTGAACTTGTTTATTTTTATTAGTTATTTTCTTATAATTAAATATTTGAGAGAATTTATACCACTTTATATCTACGATTTCCCCTAACAATTTTTTATTATGTTTGTAATTAATTTTTTTGACTTCTTCTAGCAACTGTTCAGGAGTATAATTTTTATAATAAATTTCTTCATTTTCAAAATCACTCGTGTATTCATTATTATAGATAGGAGGCATAAATGCAAAACTATTATTCAAAATGCCACTTAATTTTGTTATTATTTTTTTTATATCACTTACATCTATATTATCTTTTATAATTTCAAACTTTTTATTTCCTTTAAACTTTAAATACTTTATATATATATTAATATAATTTCCTGCAATAATTTTATCGATCTCTTCTACAACTGTTTCTTCTTCATTTCCAATTACTTCTTTACATTTACTTAAAATCGAAAAAAACCTAAAAGATTCATCTTTAAAATCTAAACTTTTCTTAGTTATTGAATATAAATCATTTAATGACCTTCCTAAATTATCTTTTTCTATGAATGTCAGAAATGTATTTATAATATTTCTTTTATTATTATTTATCTCTCTATTAAGTACTATAAGCTTCTTTGACTTAATTGAATCTAAATTGTAACATGAATTCAAATCTTTATATTTCTTTTCAACTCCTTCTACAGTAGCATTGTTTAATATATATTCTTGTAAATAATTTATAACATAATCACTTTTTTCATTATTTCTAATTATAGCAATTCTATTCCCTTGTATATAGTTTTTAATTAAGTTATCAAAAGTTGAGTTTTTCAATAAATATTCATAAATCTCTTTCATTATTTAGTGTAATCCCCTTATTGTATTATTTACTATAACATATGATTACTAAATAAATTACATTACAATATTAGTTAGATTACACTATAAATAAGCTATATTTAATAAAAAATCTACTTTAAGTTAATTTCAATTAACTTAAAGTAGATTAATATTTTAACTAAACATTTATTTCACTTTTTATATCAAGAGCATCTTTATTATCTCTTATAATAGGTTCAACATACTCTTCTATAAATTCAACAACTTGACTTGGAGCTCTACCTACAAATTTTTGTGGATCGATTATTGCTAAAATTTCTTCTCTTGATAATCTAAAGTAATCATCTGCCATGATTCTTTCAATTAAATCATTATTTAACCCTTCACCCTTAACTCTTTGAGCTGCTGCCATTGAATGTTCTCTAATTCTTTCATGTAACTCTTGTCTATCGCAACCCTTTTTAACTGATTCCATCATTATATTTTCTGTTGCCATAAATGGTAATTCTTCATTAACATGTTTAGCTATTACTTTATCATAAACAACCATATTTTCAGCAATATTAATATAAAGATTTAAAACACCATCTAAAGCTAAGAAAGCTTCTGCTACTGATATTCTCTTATTAGCTGAATCATCTAATGTTCTTTCAAACCATTGCGTAGAAGCTGTTATTGCAGGATTTAAAGCATTAACTACAACTGTTCTTGCTAAAGCACCCATTCTTTCACTTCTCATTGGATTTCTCTTATATGCCATAGCTGAAGATCCAATTTGATGTTTTTCAAATGGTTCTTCTACTTCTTTCATACTTTGTAATAATCTTAAATCATTACTAAACTTATATGCACTTTGTGCTACTTCTGATAAAGTATTTAAAACTATAGAATCAATTTTTCTAGGATATGTTTGTCCTGTTACTCCATAACTCTTTTCAAATCCCATTTTTTCAGCTACATATGTATCTAATGCTTTAACTTTACTTTCATCACCTTCAAATAAATTCATAAAGCTTGCTTGAGTTCCAGTTGTACCTTTAACCCCTCTTAGTTTCAATTTACTTAATAGAAAATCTATATTTTCTATATCTAAAACTAAATCTTGCATCCATAATGTAGCTCTCTTGCCAACTGTAGTCAATTGAGCAGGTTGAAAATGTGTAAATCCTAATGTAGGCATATCCTTATATTTCATTGCAAAATTTGATAAATGATTTAAAACTGTAACTATCTTTTTCTTAGTTAATAATAATGCATCTCTCATTATTATTATATCAGTATTATCCCCAACATAGCAGCTAGTAGCACCTAAGTGTATGATTCCTTTTGCATGAGGACATTGTAATCCATATGCATATACATGACTCATAACATCATGTCTTACTTCTTTTTCTCTTTTTCTTGCCTCATCGTAATTTATATTATCTATATTAGCTTTTAACTCATTAATTTGCTCTTCTGTTATATTTATTCCTAATTCTCTTTCCCCTTCAGCTAAAGCAACCCATAACTTTCTCCAAGTTGTAAATTTCATATCATCAGAAAATATATAACTCATTTCCTTTGATGCATATCTAGAGTTTAATGGCGAATTGTATAAGTTTGTCATTTGAACACCTCCGAATAATTTATGCTTTTAACATAATATAATTCGTATTATATCATATTTTTATTTTTTTTGTTAGTAATAATAAAAAAAAATTTTCATATTATTTATTATAATACATATTACGGAGGAATTATTATGTGTAAATTAAGTACCTTTGATAAGTTTTCAGCCATTGTAGTTTTACTAGGATCATTAACATGGGGGATAATAGGAATATTTAATATTAATATTCTATCAGTATTATGTGGTGGTTCACCTACTATTTTAAGAATGATATATATTTTAATATTAATATGTGCTATTGATTTAATATCTTTAATATTTAGATGTAATATTATAACATTTAATACAGATAAGTAAACTAGTAAAACATACAATAAAATAAAAAAAAGTGCTTACGCACTTTTTTTATTTTAGTCTTCTAAAGTTTCGATTAATTTAGCGATTTCTTCTGCTGCTAAAGTTTCATCATCACCGCTAGCTGTAACTGTGATGTTAGCTCCTTTAGTAACTCCTAAAGATAAAACACCAATTAAGCTTTTAACGTTAGCTTTCTTTCCGTTAAATTCAATGCTTACATCAGATTTGAAAGATGAAGCTTTCTTAACTAATAAAGTCGCTGGTCTTGCATGTAAACCAGTTCCATTGTTTACTATTACTTCTTTAGATACCATTAAAACACACCTCTTTACGTATAATATATTATATATCTAACGATTACATTATATACTGTCCTTAAAATAATTTCAATACTAAAATGTCTTTTAATATAAACTTATTTTTTATCTAGGTTGTACAATTAATTTTATAGCTGTTCTTTCTTCACCATCAATTTCTATGTCAGTAAAGGCAGGTATACATACTATGTCTCTTCCACTTGGAGCAACAAAGCCCCTTGCAATTGCTATAGCCTTTACTGCTTGATTTATTGCACCTGCACCTACAGCTTGTATTTCTACAATATTTTTCTCCTTAATAATTGCTGCTAGAGCACCTGCCACTGAATTTGGATTAGATTTTGTTGATACTTTTAATACTTCCATTTGTATTTCTACCTCCTGATTTAAAATCGTTTACATATGATTGTTTATAAATTCTTATAATTACTTATATGATTATATATTCTACAAAAGACTGAAATCTCCTTTTAATTTTAAAAAAAATTTAAAAAATTTTTAAAAAAAATATAAAAAATGCATTTTGTAATAATACAAAATGCATTTTTTTATTTATTTAGCAAAATCCACAGCTCTTATTTCTCTTATTACATTGATCTTAATTTGCCCTGGATACTCTAATTGTTCTTCAACACTTTTAGCTAAATTACGTGCTAATTCAATTGAACCAGCATCGTCTAATTGTTCTGGTTTAACCATGATTCTAATTTCTCTTCCAGCTTGAATGGCATATGACTTATCTACGCCCTCATAAGAATTTGCAATTTCTTCAAGTTTCTCTAATCTCTTAATATAAGCTTCTAACGTTTCTCTTCTAGCGCCTGGTCTTGCTGCTGATATTGCATCAGCTGCTTGAACTAAAACAGCTTCCATAGACATCATTTCAACATCACCATGGTGAGCAGCAATAGCATTTACAACTAATGCTGATTCATGATACTTTTTAGCAAAATCTCCTCCGATTAATGCATGAGGTCCTTCTTGCTCTTGATCTATTGCTTTACCGATGTCATGTAATAAACCTGCTCTTTTAGCTAAATTTACATCAAGACCTAACTCTGAAGCCATTACGCTTGCTAAGTATGCAACTTCTATTGAATGCTTTAACACATTTTGACCATAGCTAGTTCTATACTTTAATCTTCCTAAAAGTCTTATAATTTCAGGGTGTAAACCATGTACACCTGTTTCTAAAGTCGCTTGTTCGCCTTCTTCTTTAATATCATTTTCAACATCTTTTTTGGCTCTTTCAACCATTTCTTCAATTCTAGCTGGATGTATTCTTCCATCTACAATTAATTTTTCTAGTGCTATTCTAGCTACTTCTCTTCTTATAGGATCAAAGCTAGATAAAATAACCGCTTCTGGAGTATCATCAATAATTAAATCTACTCCTGTTAATGTTTCGAGTGTCCTTATGTTTCTACCTTCTCTTCCAATAATTCTGCCCTTCATCTCATCATTTGGTAAAGCAACAACATGAACTGTAGATTCAGATACATGATCTGCTGCACATCTTTGAATTGCAGTAGTTATAATTTCTCTTGCTTTTTTATCAGCTTCTTCTTTAGCCTTTGACTCAATGTCTTTAATCATTAAAGCTGCATCATGAGAAACTTCCTTTCTAACTTCTCCAAGAAGAATTTCTTTAGCTTCTTCTGAAGTTAAAGTAGATATTCTTTCTAATTCTTCTCTTCTTTTAGCATGTAACTGCTGAACACTTTCTTCCATTTGATCAATTTCTTGCAATCTTTTATTGATAGTTTCTTCTTTCTTTTCTAATAGATCACTCTTTTTGTCTAAAGATTCTTCTCTTTGAAGAATTCTTCTTTCAAGCCTTTGAATTTCATTTCTTCTCTCACGAGAATCTCTGTCTAAATCATTTCTTAGTTTGTGAACCTCTTCTTTAGCCTCTAAAATAGATTCTTTCTTAGCAGCTTCAGCTTCTCTTTTAGCCTTTTCAACTAAATCTTTAGCTTCATTTTCTAAAAATAAAACCTTCTTTTGTGTGGCCTTTTGTATTGCCTTGTATACGATAAACCCGAATACCGCTAATACAACAATATCAACCAATATAATTGTTAATATCTCCAAACTAACACCTCCTCGTATAAATCTCTATTTATAATTTAATAGAGAACGTCTAGGTGTCATATTATTCTCACTGTCCCTATGAATATGATAAACCAGTATTTGTTATTATTTTACCTTATAAACAAAAATATGTCAAGATTAGTTCCTTGCTATGTATACACACTAAATTGCTTAAAGATATTTCATTAATAGTATTTCCTATTTATTTATTTATATTAAAAAGGATATGCAATTTATAAAAACTACATATCCTTAATTATTATTTATTCGCTAACTTTTTTAGCTGACCCTTTAGTTTTATCTACCATTAGCGGTAATTCATATTTACTTCTAATTTTATTTTCTATTTCAAGAGCAATTTCAGGATTATCTTTTAAATATTGTTTAGCATTTTCTCTTCCTTGACCTAATCTTATATCCCCATAAGAGAACCAAGCTCCGCTCTTTTGAACAATATTTTCTTTAACACCAACATCAACAATATTTCCTGTTCTTGATATTCCTTCATTATACATTATGTCAAATTCAGCTTGTTTAAATGGAGGTGCTACTTTGTTCTTCATAATTTTTACTCTTGTTCTGTTACCAACAATTTCATCACCTTGCTTAATTGAATCGATTCTTCTAACATCCATTCTAATACTTGAATAGAACTTAAGAGCTCTTCCCCCTGTTGTTGTTTCTGGGTTTCCGAACATAATTCCAACTTTTTCTCTTAATTGATTAATGAAAATAACAACACATTTAGATTTATTTATAGTACCTGTTAATTTTCTTAAAGCTTGAGACATTAATCTTGCTTGTAAACCAACATGAGAATCACCCATTTCACCTTCAATTTCAGCTCTTGGCACTAAAGCTGCTACTGAGTCAACTACAAGTACATCTATGGCTCCAGATCTAACTAATGCTTCTGCTATTTCAAGCCCTTGTTCTCCTGTATCTGGTTGAGATACTATAAGATTTTCTGTATCAACACCAAGGTTTCTAGCATAACTTGGATCTAATGCATGTTCAGCATCTACGAAAGCAACAGCCCCACCTAACTTTTGAGCTTCAGCTGCAACATGTAATGCAACTGTAGTTTTACCTGAACTTTCTGGTCCATATATTTCAATAATTCTACCTCTTGGTACTCCTCCAATTCCAAGAGCTATGTCCAAATCAAGACAGCCAGTAGAAATTGAGTCTACATTTAAAGTGCTATGTTCACCTAATTTCATTATAGACCCTTTACCAAATTGTTTCTCAATTTGACTCATCGCATTCTCAATTGCTTTTAATTTATTTTCATCAATATTTGCCATTAAATAATCACCCTTTCATGAACGTTTGTTCTTATGTTTTTAATTATAAAGTATTATTTATTTGTAGTCAACATATATTATAATTTTTTATTGAAAAAAGAGCCCTTTCTATATATTCTTTATATAGAATGAACTCTTTGAATTATAACCAATTTATTTCATTATTAAACCTTATTTCATAGAAATAGCTGCCTTATTTTTAACAAAATAATCAACACCTGAAATTATTGTAATTATTACAGCTAATATTAATAAAATATTAGGAACATAAGTAAAGAACCCATTTAAAAATGCATTATTACTTACAAAATTAATTGCTGCTTGTGATGAGACAATATTAACTTCTACTAATAATGTAATAATTGCAGCCATTTGAGTTACTGTCTTTATTTTTCCCCACCAGCTTGCAGCAATTACAATACCATCTGATGCAGCTAAAGTTCTAAGACCAGAAACTGCAAATTCCCTTGCAATTATTATTACTACAGCCCAGCCTGGTATCATATTTAATTCAACCAATGAAATTAATGCCGCTGTAACTAGTAACTTATCCGCTAATGGATCCATAAATTTCCCAAAATTAGTTATTTGATTTCTACTTCTAGCTATATGACCATCAAGTTGATCAGTAATCGATGCGATTATAAATACCGCTGTTGCAACTATTGAACCATATGGAATATCCCTTACTGCTATAAAAACTAAAAATACTGGAACTAGAAATATCCTAATCATTGTCAATTTATTTGCTAAGTTCATCAAAAATCTCCCCTATTAAATCGTACTCCATAACATCAGTAACCTTAACTTTTATTATATCGCCTATACTTAATCCGTCATGCTTCTTAATATAGATAAGCCCATCGATTTCTGGAGCCATTTCGTAATTTCTACCAATGAAATATTCTCCATTGTTGCTATCTATTATGGTATCATAAATATTTCCTATTTTCAATTTAATTTGTTCTTTAACAACATCTCTTTGAATAGCCATTAATGTGTTTTGACGTTCTTTCTTTATATTTTCTTCTATTTGGCCATCCATTATTGCTGCTGGCGTATCCTCTTCTTGTGAATATGCAAATACCCCTACATTTTCAAGCTTATAATCTTTTAAGAATGTTGCTAATTCATTAAATTCTTCTTCTGTTTCTCCTGGGAATCCTACTATTAATGATGTTCTTAATGCTATATTAGGAACCTTATTTCTTAAAGTTTCTATTTTATCAATTATAGTTTCCTTATTAGTTCTTCTTCCCATTTGCTTTAACACTTTACTACTTATATGTTGAATAGGTAAATCTAAATACTTCACAACCTTATCGTTATTTGCAATTTCTTCAATTAATTCATCAGTAATTTCTTCAGGATAACAATATAGAAGTCTAATCCATTCTACTCCATCAATTAATGAAATTTTTCTAACTAAATCATGAAGCATTCTTTTTCCATAAATATCAACACCATAATCAGTTAAATCTTGTGCTATTAATATTATTTCTTTTACTCCATTGTTAACTAAAAGATTTACTTCATCTAAAATATTTTTTTCTAATCTACTTCTAAATTTTCCTCTTATTTTAGGTATTATACAGTAAGTACAAAAGTTATTGCATCCTTCTGCTATTCTAACATAAGCTGTATGTTGCTTAGTTGTTAATAATCTAATACCTTCATTAACCCCTTCATCACTATAAGCTGCTGATGAAATTCTCTTATGATCTTTGATAAAATCTAAGATTAATCTGTGTAATTTCATATAATCATTAACTCCCATTAATATATCTATCTCAGGAATTAATTCTAATAATTCATCACCATATCTTTGAGTTAAACACCCAGTAGCAATTAACATTTTACATTTATATTTATTTTTGTACTCAGCCATTTCTAAAATAGTATCAATAGATTCTTGCTTTGCACTTTCTATAAATCCGCATGTATTTACTATAATTATATCTGCTTCCTTAGCGTTATTTGTAATTTCATAATGTTTATTTATAGCTCCTAAGATTAATTCTGAGTCTACTCTATTTTTGTCGCATCCCAAACTAACCATTCCAACTTTATATTTACTCAACTTTTTTCCTCCTAAGTATAAATAATAATACTTATTTTAATTTAACTATCTCATATTTACAAGTATTTTATATTGTTATTCGTTATATCTATCTTCTTTACCAACCAATACCTGCCTTGGTCTACTTCCATCTTTTTCTGATATTATACCATGTTCTTCTAGTTCATCCATAATCCTAGATGCTCTATTAAATCCTACTCTTAATTTTCTTTGAATAAAAGATGTTGATGCTTGTTGATAATCAATAACCAATTTCATTGCTTCTTCTAGCAATTCATCAGTATCACTACTACTCATTGCAGCTTCATTACTTGATTCACTATTTATATGATTAATAATATCTTCTGAATAATCAACATCATCTTCTGAGTTTTTAATATACTCAACTACATTTTCAACTTCCTCTTCTGAAATAAATGCTCCTTGAACTCTTAAAGGTTTATTTTCACCTATAGGATAATATAACATATCACCCCTACCTAATAGTTTTTCTGCTCCAACTTGATCTAGTATAGTTCTTGAGTCAGTTCCTGAAGATACTGCAAATGATACTCTTGATGGAATATTTGCTTTAATTACCCCAGTAATAACATCAACTGAAGGTCTTTGAGTAGCAATTATTAAATGCATACCAGCAGCTCTAGCCATTTGTGCCAATCTACAAATATAATCTTCAACATCATTAGGACATGCCATCATTAAGTCTGCAAGCTCATCTACTATTACTACTATATAAGGTAGCTTTTCTTGTATTTCACCCTTTTCATATAGCTTATTATAAGATTCTATATTTTTAACTTTCATTTGAGAGAATAAATTATATCTTTTATTCATTTCATTTACTGCCCAATTTAATGCACCAGCTGCTTTCTTTGGATCTGTAACAACAGGTATTAACAAATGTGGTATTCCATTATAAACACTTAATTCAACAACCTTAGGGTCAACCATAAGTAACTTAACCTGTTCTGGAGAGTACTTGTATAATAAACTTATTATAAGAGAATTTATACATACTGACTTACCTGATCCAGTAGCACCTGCAATTAACATATGTGGCATTTTACTCAAATCACCAACTATACATTTGCCTGTAATGTCTTTTCCTAATGCAAAAGCTAAATTTTTTGATGTATTAGTAAATTCCTTAGAATCTAATACTTCTCTTAAAAATACCGGAGATTGTTTCTTGTTAGGAACCTCTATACCTATAGCTGCTTTACCTGGAATTGGCGCTTCCATTCTAACACCATTTGCTGCTAAGCCTAAAGCAATATCATCTTGAAGGTTAACTATTTTAGAAACCTTAACTCCTGGACTTGGCTGTAATTCAAATCTTGTAACAGAAGGCCCCTTAGTAACTTGTACTACTTTTGCTTCAACTCCAAAATTAGAAAGTGTTTCTTCAAGCTTATTAGCATTATCTATCAAGTCTTTTTTATCTTCATTTTTAAGTTTTAATTTAGAATTTATATTTAATAAATCCATTGTAGGAAAAGCATATTCTTTTTTTTGTACTTCACCTGATTCATTTAAGGATTCTTCAATTTCCTTACTTACAACTTCTTTATCATCATGAGATAAATTTTTGTTTATCTTTTTAGTTTCACTACCTTTAGCAACAATATATTCTTCTTGCATCCCAGCTTCACTAGAGAAATCTTTATCTAAATCAAAGTCTTGAAGAGGATTTACATCTTGTAGCTCAGAATTTCTCATAAAGTCTAAAATTTGTATTTTATTATTTATACCTTTAATAAAATCTTCTTTCTCGTTATTATCATTTTCTGGAACAATAACTTCTATAGTATCATTAGTAACCTTTCTTTCAGATTTCTTACTAACTTTACTTTTTTGATTTTTAACGTTGCTTCTTCCAGCTCCTACAAGTCCATCTATCAATCCCTTACCTTTAACATATATATCATATAATGTTATATCTATTAATAAGATACTTCCTATAGCAAACAATGTAATATATAATATGTAACTTCCTATATATCCTATTAACATAGATAAAGGATAAGCTATTATAAATCCTAAAAAGCCACCATGCATACTATAATTAGTTGAAAACTTCATTTCTCTAATTGTATCTATAAATCCTTTACTAATTCCTTGCCCTACAGCAAAATTGATAGAAATAGTACTACAAAACAACCAAATTACTACAGCCATTAATGTAATACTAAAAAACCTTCTAGAATATTTAATAGTTCCCTTTGATTTTATTGTATCTATACCAAAATATATTAAATATATCGGAATGATATAAACAACTACTCCGATAAAATGATACATCACTCTTCGTGTAAATATAGATAAAATCCCAGCTAAATCTGTATATGTTGAAAAACATAATAAAATTCCTACAGCAACATATATTATAGCTTTGATATCTCCTTTCTTTTCAATAGATGAATCTTTTTTCTTTTTACTAGTATTCTTCTTTTTACTGCCCGTTCCCATCAAATCACCTCTGTACTTAAAACATCATTTTAGTAAATTTTATTATATTATAGCTTATAAATATTTTAAACACATTTCAAACAAAAAAGAAACTCCTATATGGAATTTCTTTTCATTGTTTTCATATTTTATTTTTCCTCTTCTTTTTCCTTTATTAATTCATTTAATTTAGCTAATGCTTCTTTTATACCTCCAACTTTATCAATTAATCCGCATTCAACTGCCTGCTCTCCAATCAACATTGTTCCCATATCATTTAATAATTCATCTGACTTTAACATCATTCTTTCTAATTCATCTTTATCAATTTTTGAAGTTCTTACAATAAAACTATTAATTCTTTCTTGCATCTTCTTAAAATAATGGAAAGTTTGAGCTACCCCTATTACAAATCCATTCATTCTAACAGGATGTACAATCATAGTTGCAGATGGTGTAATAAAAGAATAGTCTGCTGATGTTGCTAATGGAACACCAATAGAATGTCCTCCACCTATTACAATAGAAACTGTTGGTTTTGATAATGAGTAAATCATTTCTGCTATGGCCAATCCAGCCTCTACGTCTCCTCCTACTGTATTTAAAACAATTAATACTCCTTTAACCTTATCATTTTGTTCCATGGAAATTAATTGTGGAATTAAATGTTCGTATTTTGTTGATTTTGTTTGTGGTGGTAATACAACATGCCCCTCAACTTGACCGATTATAGGAAGTATTTGAATACTTTGATCTGGCCCAGTCATATTGGTATTTCCTAATTCTCTGATTTCAGATAGTTTTGCTTGGTCCTTCTTCAAACTTTCCTCTTCATGTTTTTCACTTTCATTTCCAGTCTCATTTTCACTATTTATATTTCCAGTACATTTCAATTCATTTTCATTTCCGTATGTAACATTATAATTAACATCCATAAAGTTATCCTCCTATTTTTTTCATTTAACCTCTTATATCTAAAACTACAGCATAAAGTATTTTTCCATTTTTATATGTCCCTTCAATTCCAACTACAATTTTCTTATCATAATTAGGAACTCTAATACTTCCTCTAGTCATTTCTAATTCAGTTATTTCATCATCCCATATATACGCACGAATTTTTTTAGGTTTTTCACTAAACTCAAAATTTATCAACTCACCTGGTCTTACCTTTAATGAAGATTTCTTCAACAAAACTTTATAATCATCATAATTACTACCAGCAAGTTCACTTTCTGTATTTTCATTTGTTATAGTAAAGTTATAACTACATAAGTATTTAGTAGAATGTTTCCCTCTTAATCTAACTATTAACTTAGGAATTGATTCATTTTCTTTTTTATTATCATTTTGTTTTTTCTCTTCTGTAGTTTTTTCAGGCATATTTTCACCATTTTCAATTTCATTTGCCTTTTTTTCTTCTTCTTTTTTTCTTATATCGTCTAATCTTTGCTGATCAACTTTGTGACGTTCCTCCTTTAACTCTTTTTTTACATCTTCTAACCTTCTATATGGCTCACCCTCACTGTTTTCTTTCGATTCTCCTTCCTCACTCTCAATAGGTTCTGAATATACTAAATTACTATTTATAGTTAGTAATATAGTTAATATTAAGTTAAATAAGAAAAATTTCTTTCGCATATAACAACACCTCTAGAGTTTCTTTCAAAAGTAGTTTTCCCATAATACAAAAATTAATTTATAATAAATAAAAAAGTGTACTAAAAAGATAATACACTTTTTAGTACACCTAGCCATGAATTACCAGCATCCTCCACAGAAGAATAATAGTATAATTATCCACCATGCCCAGCCGCCACCGCAGCCTCCAAAGCCACCACAGCCACCGCCACAGTTACCGAATCCTCCACCATATCCTCCGTAGCCGCATCCGTATCCGCTATTGTTACAACATTGATTGCAACATTGATTGCAACATGGTTGACAACAACAATTGTTTCTACAACAGCAGTTTCTTCTACAACACTTCTTTGACATGTTTCTCATCTCCTATCATTGGTACTTTAATATATAGTATTCAATTTCACATTTTATGGTTCTACATTTCGTAATATTCTTTTTAAATAGACACTGTTAATAATTTTTGTTATCATTAAATAAGTAAACTTAGACAGCTCAAGTATTGAGATAGCTTTTATAAATATGATTTTAAGATAGTAAATTTATAAATACTTTTATGAAAAAAGGAGTGATTAAATGAGTACAACTAGAAATAGATTAGTAGCACCTAGAAATGTAGTAAACACAAAAATGCTATATTCATTTTATATATTAAAGGAATTATCTAAGGGTGAAGTAATGTTCGGTAATAAAGTACTTGAAACATTTAGAGATGTATTTCAAACCTCTAATTTACCTTTTCCTGTATCATCAAGCACTATTTATGAAACATTTTATGATTTAGAAGAAAAAGGTTACGTAATTAGCAAATGGACAGGTGATGAATTTTTAAATAAGAGAAGCAAAAAAATATATTCCATTACAGATGAGGGTATTTACTATTATAAACACCATATAGCGGATTATATTCATAATTTAGAAAGAACTAAAAGCACTCTTGATTTAATGATAAATATGCTAAAATAATATATATTAAAAAGATGACTTAAGAATTTAAGTCATCTTTTCCTTTATAACCCATATTACATATCACATCTAAGGATTTTAATATATCCCTATATCCTTTTTTCATAAGAGAATCACAATAAAGTTCATTAAAACTCAAACAATCAATATTCTTCGATAACAATTTAATATAATTTTCTCCATAAAGCTTTATTAAAATATTTTTGAATGAATTTTGGATTACTATTCTATCATTTAAATCCTTACTATTAGAACCTTCGATTTTCTTTGAATTAATTTCTAAAATTCCATAAAACTGATAAATATAACTAAGCTCCTTTAATGAATATTCGTCACATAAAGTTGCTATTATTTTGTGATAATCCTTGTACATAGGTATTGAATAAGACACTTCATAATTATCCATATTTTGAAGCACTCTTACACTTTGGTAAATTGCATTACAAAAGTCCAATCTTATTATATTGGCGTTAATATACTTTTCCTTTGCATTACAATTTTCCTGATAATTTAAATTTTCTCTTTGAATTCTAACTTGTTCATGTAATGAAACTTTATTAATAAAAATACTGCAAATAGCTCCAATTACAGAACCTAAAACTAATCCACCCGCTGAGATTAATGCTGTAACAAGTGCAATCGGCAACAAAACTCACTCCTAATAGTTGATTACAATTATAGTATTATCATTATTTTTTAAAATATTATTATATATTTGTATAATTTTATGTCTATTTTTGTTTTCGTGCATAAAATAAATAATAATAAATTTTAGGGAGGATTATTATTTGGAATTAAATTCAACATCACAACCTACAAAATATATTAAGAAGTTAACTTTAGAAAAATGTTTGAATTGTAATAACAAATTAACTTTATATTTTTATACAAAAGATTATAATTCTTATACTTTTTTGGATATAGTAATTAGAAATACTAAAAATAGAGATGAATTTATTTGTCCATTTACTATAAATTCACCTAATTCTATAACAATTGATTTAAATAACATTTGCCAATGTTTAACTGATTATGAAGGATCACTTTCTATTGTAGCTAAATCATCACATACATTATTTTCTATAACTCCAATTTTATCAAAGGAAAAACTTATTATTGATGGTTTTTCACATAAAAGTCCTTATAAACTATATATTAGAACCCTAGAAAATGGCGAACTTAGATTATCAAGTATAATAAATAAAAAACTATAGGGGATAATCCCCTATAGTTTAAATACTACTTATCAAATACATTTCTTTAGTTAACTTTATTTTTCTAAGTTAACTTTATTTAAATTTAGTTTCAATTCGAATATTTCTTCCTTTAAACTTATAATAGTTTCATTAGCATTTTTTAATTCTAATTCTTTTCTATTTTCAATTTCTCTAATTAAATTATTTTTCTCTTCATTTATTTTTGTAATTTCTGCTGATTTATTTAATAAAACTTCTTGAATTCGTTGATTTAAACTATTGCTATACTCTTTATACTCTTTTTTTTCTCCATTCAATATAGCAATTTCATTTTTAAATCTATTATTTTCACTTTCTAAATAATTAATTTTTTCATTAAGAATATTTGCTTTGGTTAACTTATCATTTAACTCCTTTATTTCTTCTTTTAATTTATCATTTTCATCCTTTATAGCCTTATTATCACTTGATATCTCTGTTAATGAATTAATATGTAATTGCAAATTTTGAATTATATCAGATTTTTCCTTTAGTTCTTTTTCTACAGTAGAAAGTGCAGAATTAACACGTGAAAAGCTATCTTTTACATCATTTAATTCATAATCCTTCTTATTAATTTGCTCACTAACATCATTACATACCTTTTTCAAATTTGTATTTTCATCTTGAAGTATAGATATAACTTTGTCTTTCTTTTTTATTTCATTTTTAAGCTTTGTATCATATTTATCTTCTAGATAAGTAGCCATTTCTAAAGAATTAATAAAGCATCCTTTTAATGAATCTATCAAAAAGTTAAATCTATCAATTTCACCTTTTCGATCATTATATTTTTCATCATTTTCTACTATAAAGCTATCATATTGATTTAACAATGTAGTAATCATACTTTCAGCATCATCAAAACTACTTTGAAGCATATTAAGCCTGTCTTTTGTTGACTTTTTTAACTTTAACCCCTTTGTCTCTATTTTTTCCTCTATAACTACAGGTTGAGTCTCTTGAATTTTTTCTTGATTTTCAGTAGTTTTTTCATTATTTTCTCTAATTTCGTCCATTTTTTAAACCTCTTTCTTTTTCCTCTTTAGTTAACCAAAGTTAACTAGGTTAACTTTGGTTAACTTAGTATTATTATTATAACATATAAAAAGTGTATTTTCTACGAAAATTTAACATAATTTAATCCATAAAAACTGCGCACATTCCCGAATGTGCGCAGTTTTTTCTTAAACTATTGATTTTAAGCCATTTTCATGGTATTATATTTTTATAAAAATATAAAAAGCGCAGTTTAAAAATATAAAATGCGCAGTTTTATTTTTAAGCAAAATCGATTTGTACGAGAAAGGAAATTTTAAATGGATTTAAATGATGAAATGCTCGAGATGATGAAATTCTATAAATTTTATAAAAAAATGAGAGCATATGAAGAGAAAAATGAGTTTACCGAAAAAATACAAGAAATTGATATAAAAACAGAGGGAGCAAATGAAATTTCTAAAAAAATGCCTCCAAAAACAGAGGGAGCAATTTTAAATAATAAAAAAGACCATAAAAACGATGAAATTACAAAAGAAGAGGGTAAAAAAAAGAATTATAAAGCAACTAGGCCATTAGAAGTTGAGGAATACGAACAAATTATTAAATTATGTAAAGAAGGTTTTACATATACTGATAAAAAGACAGGAAGAGAAAAAAAGTTTAGGCCAAACCAACCTTTAGCTTTTGCATTAGCACTTCAAGCAACTCTTGGTTTCAGAGCATCAGATATAGTTAATTTAAAAGTTTCAGATTTTAACAGAAGTAAATTTGCTATAAAAGAAATAAAAACAGGTAAATGGCAAAATAGAGATTTAAATGATGTAATGTATAATAAACTATTAGAATATGTAGTTACTAATAATTTAGATAAGGATGATTTTATTTATCCTAATAAAGTTAGAAACATGCAACAACAATTAAAAATAATAACTGATTATTTAGGATATAAAAATATAGGTACCCATTCATTCAGAAAACTTTTTGCTCATACATTATACGAAGAATCTGGCCATGATATAGAATTAGTTAGACATGTATTAAATCACTCTGATATAAAAACAACTATGCGATATCTTGGAGTAAGTATGAAGAAATTAAGAGAGATGAGTAACAAGATAGATTTCTCTTATGCTTTATAAAACAGAGGGAACAAGCTATTATAATTTAATAAAAAAGACAGTAGGTAGATTTGTATTTTACACAAATCCATCTACTATCTCCTACTGTCTCATCTATTCTCCCTATCTCCCTATTTATTTGCCTTTAAATTTTTATAATTTAAACCTAACTTTTAAAGTCAACCTCTTCTTTTGCACCTTCTTCACGTAATTGATTAATTCTCATATTAATAAATATATCTAATTCATTACTTGTCAATTTTTTATATTCAATGTTCATACCTATTATTCCATCTCAGAAATGAATTTGCATTACTATATACTATCTTTTTTTAATACTTCCCTTGCTCTATATATAGAATCCTTAGCATTATACCAAGGTTCATTTGCATATCTATAATCAAATTTATTAATAAACCACTCTAAGTCACTTTCTAATTCCTTACAATATTTCATTTGAACATTAATTATTTCTTGCTTAAATACTTCATAGTCTTTTTTGCTAAACTTTTCTTTAGCTGAATTAATGAGAAGTTTATTATGCTTGAAACAAAAAAAATCTTGTGATCTAAAGTTTTCTCTAAATGCTTCTTTATTTTTCCACAGTTCTAAAGTAATATCAATGTCACTGTTCATAGCCTTTAAATTTACTTTTTCACAAACAAAACATTTCTTTTCATTAGCTTTCTTTATAAAGAATTTACTTACTTTATTCTCAATTTGTCCACTTTCCATTTTTCTTATTTCTAATGTAATAAGTTTTTTTAGCATTATTGCCATTCCTAATTTATCTCTCATATCTTCCATTTTGCTCATATGATAATCACAAAAAGTATACTGTTCTCCAAACTTTGGAAAGAACTCTAAGTCCATAACTAAATCTGTAGATATTGCATTTAAAACTTGATTTTCAAAATCTTCTATGCATCTACATAATGCACACTTTTCTTTTTTCTCAAAACTTTCGTAAATTCTAATATGCTCAATACTAAGTTTCTCTAATTCCCCTTTATCCATAAAACCCTCCATTTTAACATTCCAAAATTTATTTTTTCTTCTTCAATTCCAATAATACTTTTTCACATGTTACAGGAAGCTCATAAAATCTAATATTAATAGCATCATAAATTGCATTTAAAATAGCCGGTGCTGTTGGAATCATTACTGGCTCTCCTATTCCTTTTGCTCCATAAGGACCTGTTGATTCAGTCTCTTCAATAAAATATGTTTTTATATTTGGCATATCCATTGATGTTGGAATAATATAATTTGAAAAATTAGAGTTTTTAATTTTTCCTTTATCTAAATTAACCTCTTCCATAATTGCATATCCAATTCCCATAGAGCATCCTCCTTCAACTTGTCCTTCTGCTAAAGTTGGATTAATAATTTTCCCACCATCATTTACTGCAACTATTTCTAAAATATCAATTTTTCCTGTTTCAGTATCTACATTTACAGTAACTCTTTGAGCACAAAATGTATAAGGCCAGTAAGGATTACCTTGACCATCTTCATTTATTTTAGAGGTATTTGCTTTAAAGTACCCCTCCTCTAATATAGCAATATTCTTTTCAAGCATGATTTGTAAAAGTAATTTTAACTCTAAAACTGTTTCAATCTTTTGATTTTTATCTATAACTTTATTAATGCTATATCTTAATTTCTTACATGCACTTAAAACGGCATTTCCAGTATTATAGGTTTGACGACTTGCAGCTGCAGTTCCTGAGTCCATCATTAAATTAGTACTAGTATTAATTATTTTTACTAAATCTTTATTTATATTAAGAGCTTGCGATGCAATTTGCCACATTACACTTTCTCCCCCTGAACCAACATCAGAAACTTCAACATAAATTTTTACAATTCCACTTTCCTCAATTTTGGCAATTGCCCTTGATTCATCAGGAAATCCATTGCCATATCCTGTTCCATAAAATATAGTTGAGTAACCAACACCTTTCTTATTCATATAACGACCCTCTTATAATTCAATATTATCTATGGAAGCCAATTTACTTATACATTCTTTAATTCCAACACTCTTATCAAGAATTTGACCAGTAGCAGTTTTACTTCCACATTGAAATGTATTAATATTTCTAAATACCAATGGATTTATATTAAGTTTTTCTGACAATATATCCATTTGTGATTCATATGCTATTGGCACTTGTGCTGCACCAAATCCCCTCATTGCTCCACAAAAAGGATTATTAGTATAAACTGCATAAGCTTTAATATCAACATTTGGAATTTCATAAGGACCTGTTGCATGTACAGCAGCCTTTCTTATAACATTAATTCCCCATGAAGCATAAGCTCCAGTATCAGCATAAATTCTAGCTTTTAATGCACATAGCCTTCCATTACTTTTAACTGCTGTTTTATAGTACATTTTCATCAGATGCCTTTTACTATGAGATATAGTAGATTCTTCTCTACTATATATAATTTTAACTGGTCTTTTAGTTATATAAGAAGCAATAGCTGCATGACATTGAGGATTAATATCCTCTCTTGCCCCAAATGCTCCCCCAATAGTCATATTAATAACATTAATATTTTCTTCCTTCATATTTAAACATCTTGCAACTTCTTCCCTATCATAATGAGGATATTGTGTTGCAATATATAAATCCAAAGTATTATTTATGGCATTATAGTTTGCTATTGTAGATTCTGGTTGCATAAAAGCATGCTCAGTCATTTGAGTTTTATAAGTATTTACACTAATAAATTTAGCTTCTTTAAATCCTTCATCTATATTTCCTTTATTTATTTCTACAGAAAATAGAATATTATTTTTCTCACCTATTACAGGAGCATCTTTTTGTATTGCTTCCTCAATAGAAAATACACCTTTATATTCTTCATACTCTATTTTTACTTTTTCTAAGGCTTCTTTCAAATTTTTCTTATTATTAGCTATTACTAATAAAATGCAATCTCCAACTCTTTTAACTACGTCTTTAACTAAGATTGGTATATCCTTAAATATAACACCATGACTAGTTGATCCTGGAATTCTTGAATAATCTATTACATCAATTACTCCATTAAGTTTTTTAATTTCATCTATATTAATATACTTTATCTTCCCATATGCTATGGTACTTCTTTTAACCCCAGCATAAAGCATATCTGGTAATTCTAAATCATCTGGAAATAGTGCTTTTCCTAATACTTTTTCATATGCATCAGGTCTTATTATACTTTTTCCAATCAAGTTAAAACCTCCTAAAGCATTAGTAACACTTTCTATTTAATTTTTCTTCGGCTAAAAGAACAGCTTTAATTATCTTTACATACCCTGTACATCTACATAAATTCCCACTTAAAGCCTTTTTAATTTCTTCTTCTGTTGCTTTAGGATTTTTATCTAATAATGCTTTTGCACTTAATATCATTCCTGGTGTACAATAACCACATTGCACTGCACCAACTTCAATAAACGCTTCTTGAATTGGATTCATTTCATCCATGCTTAATCCCTCTATAGTAATAATCTTCTTACCATCAGCAGAAGATGCTAACATTAAACATGAATTAATTGCTTTTCCATCTAATATTACTGTACATGCACCACATTCACCTTCGCTACACCCTTCTTTTGTTCCTTTAAGTTTTAATTCATCTCTTATAAAATCAATTAATCTTAGAGATGGATCAATATTTCTTATATAATCTATACCATTTACATTAATAGAAACTTTAATTGAAAACACCTTCTATCCCTAATGCATTATTTATAGCATGCTTGTATGCACCTTTAACTGCTTCCTTTTTAAAATCAGCAGTACTACGCCCTTTAATACTATTATAAACTGAATTCTCTAGTTCATTTAATACATCATTATCTAATAAATTTGCTTTATTTTTATTTAATAATAAATTTTCTAATTGCGTGATTTTAAAAGGAAATCTACCAGCTGCACCAACCGCAACACTTATGTTTTTAATAATATCATCTTGAACATTCAAGCTTACAGCAACATTAATTCTTGCAATTGCTAATGAATTTCTTTTCCCTAACTTATAATACCCACTATAATTATTTTTTTTAGGTATTATAAACTTAGTTAATATTTCATCAAATTTTATTTTTTCTTTTTCATAATTTTTAAAATATGTTTCCACTTTAATTTTCCTAGTTCCATTTATAGATTCAATAATCATTTCGCTATCTAATGAAATTAAACATGGAATAGAGTCTGCTGCTGGTGCTGCATTTATAACATTACCACCTATAGTAGCAACATTTCTAATTTGTGGCGAACCCATATGTTTACTACATTCATATAAAACATTAAAATACTTTCTTACTTTTATGTTTTCCTCTAATTCTGCAAATGTAATCATAGAGCCTAAGCAAATAAAGTTTTCATCTTCTTCTATTAAATACAACTCATGAATCTTACTAATATCTATAATTTTAGTTAATAAATCTGATTCTTTTCTTATACTTATTATTAAATCAGTTCCTCCAGCCAATATTTTAGAATTTTCATTATTAAATAATAATATTTTGGCTTCATCTAAAGTTTTAGGTTTATAAATTTCCATTGTTATTCACCTACTTTAGTGTGATTTAAAATTTTAAATAATATTTATAAAAGCAATTTTTAAATTTTTGGTTCCTTTACTACGTTTCCACGTACATATCTTTCTATTATATTTTTTTCTTTACCTTTATATAAGAATTTTTGAACTCTTTCTTCTAAAGATAAATTGTTATTAATATTTAATGCCATATCATCAATAACCAATGCATCAAATTCATACCCTTCCTCAAAGCTTCCTACTTTACCAAAGAATTTTCCTCCACCCTTTGTCGCTAAATAAAATAATTCTGCTGTTGAAAGTTTTTCATCTGTTTTATTACTATAAAGCCATTTTAAATTAGATACTTGAGCTGAAGACACAATAACTTCTGGCATTGATAATGTATGTCCACCAGATATATCTGAAGCTAGTCCTACATTTATACCTTTTTCAATTAATTTTCTAATAGGTGCAATTCCACTAGATAAATTTAAATTTGAAGTAGGACAATGTGCAACAAAAACTTTACTTTTTGATAATAGCTCTATTTCATTTTCATTAAGCCATATGCAATGAGCCATTATTGTTTTATTTTCTCTAAATAGATTTGCTTTATAATACACATCAGAATAATTTTTAGATTCTGGTTCTAAAGTCTTTACAAATTCAATTTCATTTGTATTTTCACATAAGTGAGATTGTACGGGTAAATCATATTTTTCAGCAATTTCTCCTAATCCCTTAAGCATTTCAAAACTACATGAAGGTACAAATCTTGGCGTTATTATTGGTTTTACTAAGCTATATTTATTTATATACTCTTTAGCTATTAGCTCCGTTTCTTTTAATGATTGAATAGTATCTTCTATTAGAACATCTGGACATTCTCTGTCCATATTTACTTTGCCTACATATGCACCAAGTCCAGATTCATTAAATAAATCGAACAATAATTTTGTACTATCTTTATGTATAGTGCTAAAAACACAACATCTTGTAGTTCCAACATTCCATAGTTCTTTTATTAGTAATCTATAGACCCTTTCTGCATATTTTAAATCACTATACTTTGATTCCTCAGGGAAAGTATAGCAATTTAGCCAAGGAATTAATTCTTTATCTACACCTAATCCCATATTAGGAAATTGAGGTGCATGTAAATGTAAATCTACAAATCCAGGTATAATTAATTTATCCTTATAATCTATTACTTTTATATCTTTATAATCAAATGGCAATTCATTGTAAATACCTTTTATGATACCATTCTCTATTATAATTATTTTATTTTCTTCAATTTTGAATTTTCCAAAGTCTTGTGTATATACAAAATTACCCTTCAGCCCATATATGTTTTTCAAAATAAATTCTCCTCTCAGTTGTTCATTTTTTTTGTAATAGTGACTTTTTAGTTGCCATAAAAATTTTTTGATACCCTGTACACCTACATAAATGACCTGAAATTTCACGTTTAATTTCTTCATCTGTATAATTTTTTCCACTTCTAACTAAAGAAGTAGTTGTTAAAACAAGTCCAGGAGTACAAAAACCACATTGAATAGCTCCCTCATCAATATAAGCTTGTTGAACATTGCTTAACCTTCCATTTTTAGCTATACCTTCTATAGTCTCAATCCTTTTCTTATCAGCCCAAACAGCTAAATAAATACAGGAGTCTATAGGTACATTATCTATTAATACAGTACAAGCACCACATTCTCCAACAGAACATCCTCTCTTCACTCCAGTTAGAAATAACTTATTTCTCAATACATCTAAAAGAGATTCTCTTATATCGACTTCTAAATTATAGTCTTCACCATTTACATTTATACTTATCTTCTTCATTTTACCATTATTCACAAAAATTCACCTCATTATATATAAAATTTTCCTTCATTATTTTCTTAATTAAAGTTTTTATTAAATGTAATCTATAATCCTTAGATCCTCTCCATGAATTTCTTGGGCTAGACTCATTCATTGCAATAGTTGCAATATTATTAATAACACTTTCTGAGTATTTTTTACCTATGCCGTAAGCTTCAGCTTTAATACACCTCAATGGAATTGGTGCTGCAACTCCTAAAGCAATTCTTAAATCATTTATTTCTCCTTTATTTTCCTCACAAACTATAGCTACACCTAACATTGATATATCTAATGCATTTCTATTAGTAAATTTAATATATTTACCTTGCTTATTAATATATTCTTTTTCTTTAATTAGTACTTCTGTTAATATTTCATTTTTATCTATTTTCACCTTACCTGGACCATTATAAAAATCTCTAATTTCAACAATTCTTTCTCCATTAACACTTTTAAGTTTTAATAACGCATTTAATGCAAATAGGGCAGGTACGCTATCTGCTGAAACTGCTCCATTGCATATGTTACCCCCAATAGTTGCTATATTTCTTATTTGTGGTCCACCCATAGATACTGCAGCCTCACTTAATATAGGTATTTTTTCATTTATTATTTCATTTCGAAATATCTCACTAAAATTAGTTACTGCCCCAATTGAAATAGTATTATCCTCTAAGAGCTTTATACCTTTTAAACAATCAATATTACGTATACTAAGTAAATTTACACTTTCCATTTTTCCATGTCTCAATTTAATCAATATATCAGTACCACCACATATTATTTTGAAGTTATTATTTTCATTTAACAACTTTAATGCCTCTTCTAATGTTTCTGCCTCTTTCAATTCATTAATATCAAACATAATCTGTCCCCCTATATTAATCCACATTCTTTAAATTTTTCAAATACACTTTGAGGATTCATAGGTATTTTATTAAAAGCTACTCCAGTTGCATCTAAAACTGCATTTCTTATAGCTGGAGCTGGTGAAATTGTAGGATTTTCTCCTAATGACTTTTGACCAAAACTTCCTGCAGGATCAATAGTTTCAACAAAATCAACTCCTATTTTAGGTGTATCTAAAATTGTTTGAAGTTTATAATCCAATAAATTATTATTTAATGGTTGTCCTGTTTTTTCATTAAATAGCATTTGTTCACTTAAAGCATAACCAAGCCCCATACTTACTCCACCTTCAACTTGTCCCTCTGCTATTTTCCTATTTAATATTTTTCCTGAATCATGAACATTATAAATTTCTAGTACCTTTATCTTTCCAGTTTCAATATCAACTTCAACTTCTGCAAAGGTAACACCATATGCTACGGCATTAATTTTTACATTTTCAGATATATCAGTAGTAATTGGATTTGCAAATTCTCTATCATAATATGACTCTAATGCTATATCGCTTAATGAACAAATTTCATCACCCATTTTTTTTCTATTATTATTCCCTCTCTTATGTCTAATTCATCTATATTTAATCCACATTTCCTACTTGCAATTTCAAGCACTTTATTTTTAACTTCTTTTGCAGCCTTTTTTACAGCTGCCCCTGTAACAAAACTTTGTCTTGATGCATATGCTCCTGTATCAAATGGAGTAATATCCGTATCTTGAATAGAAATAACATTAACCTTTTCAATATCTATTCCAAGTACTTCAGCTACCATCTCACTAAAAATTGTATCACTTCCTTGTCCAATTTCAGTTGCACCAACTTGCAGTTGAACTGAACCATCCTGATTCATTACAATTCTTGCTCCTGCTATTTCTAATGATACAGGATACGTTCCTGAAAAATAGCTAAAGCATGCCATTCCTACCCCTCTTCTTTTGTTTCCAGTAATATTTTTATACCTTTTCTTTTTTTTCATCCCATCTAATTAAGTCTTTCCCTTTTTTTATACACTCTTTAACTCCAAATGATCTCACCTTTATTCCACTTAATGGATCCTCATATCCTAAACTTATAAAATTATTTTCTCTAAACTTTATTGGATCCATATTTAATTTAATTGCAATATCATCTAGATGGCTTTCTAAAGCAAAGCAAACTTGTGGAATACCATATCCCCTCATTGCTCCTGCTGTAGGTAAATTGGTATATACTGTAGTAGGTTTCACTTCAATAGCTTTAAAAGAGTATAATGGTCTAAATTTACTTGCTGCACTCATTGCAATAGAATGCCCATGAGATGCATATGCCCCATTATTTACCTGATTATTCATAGAAATGGCTAATAATTTTCCATCCTTAGATATAGCAGTTCTTATTTTATACTTCATGGCATGTCTTGTTCTTGTAGATGCAAAAACTTCTTCCCTATCTAATGAAAGTCTTACAGGTCTACCATTAACAGCTAAAGTCATTGCTGCTGTTAGTGGTTCAATTATAACATCTTGCTTATTACCAAATCCTCCACCAACGAAAGGTTTTATTACCCTAATTCTTCCTATTGGTATATTTAATGCTTGCCCTACAATTCTTCTTACTATATGAGGTATTTGAGTTGATGTTACTATTACAATCCTATTATTCTCATCAACATATGCATATGCATTTTGACATTCTAATTGGCAATGTTGAACAATACTAGTTTCATATTCACCTTCAAATACATAGTCAGCATTTTTAAATTCTTCATTTATATCTCCAATTTCTATCTTAGAAGAGGCTATAATATTATTTGGTTTATCTTCATGAATAATAGGGGCTCCTTCAGCTATTGCATCTTCTGTATTAAATACAGCATCTAAAATATCATAATCAACCTTTATAAGCTTTAATGCTTTTTGTGCAATTATCTCATCTTTTGCAATTACAGCTGCAATTGCATCCCCTACATATCTTGCTTTATTAGTTAACATCAATCTATCTTCAACATCTCTATGATTTTTATCTAAAGAATAAGGATGACCTGCAGTTGCAAATCTTATGTTAGGTAAATCCTTATATGTTATTACAGCTTCAACTCCATCTAAACTTAAAGCATCATCTATAAATATATTTTTTATCTTAGCATGTGCATAAGTACTTCTAAGCACCTTTCCTACTAACATTTCTCTTTCAAAATAATCCTCAGCATATTTTGCTTTTCCTGTTACTTTGGCAATTGCATCAACTCTATTTACACTTTTCCCTAGTATCTTATATGACATTCTTTCACCTCACTTAAATTTTTTAATTATTTGATTTATATAATATGTTCATATTATATAAATCAAATATTAGTAAAAATCCTTATATTCAAAAATTAAAAATAAGGTCTTCTTATAAATAATCCTTCTGATTTAAAAATATCCATAACAAATCTTAATTCAGTACAACCAAAATCCATTATTTTAATAGTCCAATCACTTATTTCAAGGCCTATTTTTAATTCATTAAATATTAAATCCATTCTTTTAGTAGGAATTGATAAATTATACATACAATCATCAATAAATCTATTGATATCATTGTGATATTCTTCAAAGGATAAACTTTCTTCCTCATCATGGGATAACTTAAATATTTTATTATCATATAGATATAATTTACTTAATGCTAAAACAAATTTATTTAATATATTATAGCTATTATTATTCAGTATACTTTTCTCAAAATCAGTATATTTATTTAAATTATTAACTGTCCTTGGCAATATATCTATTGTATAAACTTCTCTATATTCTTTTTGTTCATAATTTTCGTTTAATAATTTTTGAAATAGTACTTTTATTGCTTTACTTTCTTTTACATTATTTTCATTCATAAAAAATCACCTCAATATTATTATTGACCTTTTATACATATATATTATTTTTAATTACACTTTATTTATAAACATAAAAAATAAGGTATTTCTAAACTTTCAAATTCAGAAATACCTTATTAAAATTAATCTTCTATATATTCTTTTCTTAAAACTTCTATTTCATTTTTATATCCATCAAGCTCATTAGGTGTTTCTAAGAAAAATGGTAAATGCTTAAGTTTTGGATGATTTATTATTCTACTTATTCCTTCAAGCCCTAAGCTTCCTTCCCCTATTTTTTCATGCCTATCCTTATGACTGTTAAATGGATTTTTACTATCATTTAAATGTATTGCTTTAAGTCTATCAAGACCAATAATTCTATCAAACTCTTCTAAAACATTATCTAAGTCATTTACGATATCATAGCCAGCATCATAAACATGACAAGTATCTAAACATACTCCTAAATGATCCTTTAATTCAACTCTTTCTATTATTTGAGCAATTTCTTCAAAACTTCTACCTATCTCAGTACCTTTACCAGCCATTGTTTCTAATAATACTGTAGTTGTTTGTTCTGGCTTAAGTACTGTATTTAGCATTTGAACTATATAATCTATTCCAGTATCCACTCCTTGTTTCACGTGGCTTCCTGGATGGAAGTTATATAAATTATATGGTAAATACTCCATTCTTACTAAATCATCTGCCATCATTTCAGTTGCAAATTTTCTAGTATTTTCATCAGCAGAACAACCATTTAATGTATATGGTGCATGAGCTAAAATTTTAGCAAAATTATTTTCTTTCATAATTTCTAAAAGTCCATTAATATCTTTTTCATCTATATCTTTAGCTTTTCCACCTCTAGGATTACGCGTAAAGAATTGAAAAGTGTTAGCTCCTATTGATAAAGCTTCTTTTCCCATATTTTTAAATCCCTTTGTTGTAGATAAGTGGCATCCTATGTTTAACATCTCTAATCCTCCAATAGTATAATTGTTATTAATATAAATATACTATATTATTACTCTAGTATCAACTAATAATAATTATTATATAATATTACATTTATAATTTATTATCATCTTCATCATAATTTTCTCTATCAATTTCCTTATTTAAAATTGATACCATAAATTCCTCTATATTAGAATACCCATAATCAGAAGCTAAATTCTTTAACATGTATTTTTCCTCTTCATCAACTTCTACTATAATTTCAGTTTTATATTGCTTATTAATTTTTTCTTTTATCCTCTTTTCCATATCACTTTTTTCTTTTAAAGCCAAATAAAAACCATATATAATTAAAGTGCTATATAATACAATAAATAACTTATGTAACATACTACCATAAAAAAAATCCACTTTTTACTCACTCCTCATAATTTTCTAACCAGGGATCATATATACATATTTTCTTTATATATTCTTCTATAGTAATATTATCTTTTATAGCCTTATCCCTTAATAATTTTTCATTTTCCTTAGAAAGTCTTAATATAATAGTTTCGATTCTTTCATTCATTATAAACACCTCTTTGTAATAATATATTATGTAAATAATATATTATTACAAAAATTTGTTACCTTAATATATTATATAGATATCTAAATTAATCAAAATAGAGGTAAGGAAGAGTAATAATATAAAAATCTAACTACTCTTCCTTATAGCAAATTATAGGAGTACCAGCTTCAATATTCTCATAAATCTTTTTTGCCAAATATTCAGGAGCATTAACGCAACCATGGCTACCGGAAGTTTTATATATTTCTCCACCAAAATCACTTCTCCAACTGGCATCATGTATGCCAATATTACAATTAAAAGGCATCCAGTACTTAACATCTGAACTATAATTGCTTCCTTTTAATGTTGCATTTTTTTGTTTATAATTTAAAATATAAGTTCCCTGTGGTGTTCCATTACCTCTACTTACATTACCAGTTACAACATCCCCCTGAACTATTAACTTGCCATCTTTATAGAACCATAAACTTTGTGTAGTTAAATTTATTTCAACATAAGTGTTTCCAATATCATCATCCCTTGTTCCAAGGGCAGTTTGTGTGTAAATAGGTTCTTTCTTTATTTCTTCTCCATTTTTTATATTTTCAATTAAAGCCTCTTTTTCTTTTGATTTATTAATCTTCCATCCATAATTACCACCTACTACATTTATGGTTTTTCCAGTACTAGATTTAAAACTACGTGTTTTACCATATGTATCATATTTTTTACTCAATTCATTTAAATATTCCTTAACTGCTTCCTCGTTAACAGATATATTCATTGATGAATCTACATCCAACCAAGTATTAATAATACTTCCATCTAAAATCTCTATTTCATTATCAAAGATATAGTATATTTTTGAATTTACATATTTATTTAATTCATTTTGAGCTTGGATTACTTTTTCACTCGTAGACGTAAACTTAGGATTTTCATATGCATTTATTTCATCTAAATTAATACTTCTTTCACCTAATATTATGGAGTTTAATACATAAGCATAAAGCAATTCCTTATTTACCTTATTACCATATACCTCTTTAATAATTTTATATTCTCCATTTTCATATTTGAAACATGCATCTAATGGTTCAATAATATTTTCATTATTAAAACATCCTAACTTTTCTAATTCCTCTAATAATAATTCTCTATCAAAAGAATAAACCTCATTAATTATATATTTATTATTTGAAAAAATATTTATTAACCAAAGTGCTGGATTTTGCCTGTCTTTTATCTCCTGTGCTTCATTACTTCCTTCATATTTAAAATTTATATTACTCCCTTCTATTGATTCCGTGATATTATCTCTTTCTTCTAATTTAATAACATAATTATAAGATTCTTTTAATAATAAATCATTTGCCTCATCAACAGTCTTGCATGAAACATTAATTCCATTTATATAAGTTCCAAAATAATAATGTTTATCAAAATAAATTGACATTAACACATAGATACCTAAAATCATTACTATAATTAATGACACTAAATAAACTTTCCCCTTAACCTTTTCATCTTGCATTTGCTCTCACATTCTCCTATATTATTGCTTGTACATTCTATTATTATGTAATTACTTAGTAATTTAAAACAAATATTACTAAATAAAAAAAATCATGATGAAGAGGTATTCTCGTATCATGATTTCTTTATACTTACATTAGCGGAGCTATCAGTTTTAAAACTCTTCCACAAATTTTAAAAATCACATTAATATCTTTATATTCTTTTATAGTTATTTCTTTACATTTATTTAAAGTTTTTATAAAATCTTCTTCTATACTTTTAATTACTTTATTCTTATAAATAAAAGTAGCACATTCAAAATGAAGATATAAACTTCTAAAGTCTAAGTTTATAGTTCCTACAACAACTTTTTCATCATCACTAGAAAATAATTTTGCGTGAACAAATCCAGGAGTATATTCATATATCCTTACCCCAGCCTGTAATAATTCACTATAATAGGTTTTAGCCAACATAAATGCTGATAGTTTATCTGGTTTACTAGGTAATATAATTTTTATATCAATTCCTCTTTTTGCAGCATATGTTAATGCAGTCATCATCTCATTATCTATAATTAAATAAGGTGACATTATATGAACATATTTTTTCGCTGTATTTAATATATCTAAATATACACTTTCCCCAGCATTTTCACTATCTAAAGGACTATCCCCATAAGGCATTATATATCCATCAGCTTTATTTTTTTCACTTTCATTATCAACATATATATATTTATAAAAGTCATCATGACTCTTTTCATCAATATCCCACATTTGTAAAAACATTAACGTGAAACTTTTTACTGCATTACCTGAAAGTTTAACTGCAACATCTTTCCAATGCCCAAACCTTTCATATCTATTTATATATTCGTCTCCAATATTAATTCCCCCATTAAAAGCAACCTTCCCATCAATAACAAGAATTTTTCTATGATCTCTGTTATTTTGAGATGTAGATAATGCTGGCTTAACTGGAGAAAACATCTTGCATTTGATTCCTTTATCGATTAGTTTTTTTGGATAATTATACGGCAATAAGGATAATGAGCACATACCATCATACATTCCCCTTACCTCTACACCTTCTTTAACCTTTCTCTCTAATATTTCTAATATAGAATTCCACATAAACCCTTTTTCAATTATAAAATATTCCATAAAAATAAATTTTTTAGCCTTTTCTAACTCAATAATCATATCCTTAAATTTATCTTCACCTAATGGAAAATATTTCACTACTGTATTATTATAAATAGGATATTTCCCTATACTAATCATATATCTTGCTAAATTAGCTACTTGCATATCTTCTCTTTTTAACTCATTAATAACATTTTCATCTTGTGATAAAAATTTTTGTGTTTCATCAATAACCTCCGATAATCTATTATTTATTAATTTACCACCTATTTGAAATTCAACAAACATATAAAACAAAGCTCCGAATATAGGAAAAACTAATATCGGTATCATCCACGCCAGTTTAAAATAAGGATTACCTTTTTTGTTCATAATATAAATTACTAATATAGTAGTGATAATATTGAAAATTGTATATATATGCATATCCTTTGCTTAGCCAATTAAATGCACTAATTAATATATAAATCTGTATCGCAAGTAAAAATATTATAATAAAAGTTCTCCCATAAATAATATGAAATACCCTTTTCTTATTACTTTTCATACTATCCCCCTAAACTATTTATCAATCTTACCTTAGTAATTTGAATATGAAAAAAGCAGTAAATTTATACTACATTTACTGCTTTCATAAAAAACTAAATTAAATTATCATTACTTAATAAATTATATAATGTTGGTTCAAAACTAAATGTATTCATTAAGTTTTGAACTTCAACTAATGATTTTTCTTTTTTCTCTTTAGATATATTAGCTTTAGATGCTCTTATTAATATATTTTTAGGAGAATGTGCAATATCAATAAATTCTAAAAGCTGTGTTTTATACCCGGCGCACTCTAATAAATTCGCTCTTACGCTATCTGTCATTAATGCGGCAACTCTTTCTTGAACTATTCCATATTTAGTTAATATTGAAAGTTCCTCTGCTTTCATTTGTGCATTAAACTCATGCTGACAGCATGGAACTGAAAATATCATTTTACTATTCCATTTTATTGCATTATACAACGCATAATCAGTTGCAGTATCACAAGCATGTAAAGTAATAACCATATCAACCTTATTATTATATTTAAATCCGTTAATATCTCCTAATTCAAAATGTAAGTTATCATAATTATATCTCTTAGCTATTTCATTGCATTTTTTAATTACATCTTCTTTTAAATCTAATCCAATCATCTTAACATTTATATTTTTAATTTTCACAAAATAATAATACAATACAAAAGTTAAATAAGATTTACCACATCCAAAATCTAAAATTGTTAATTCTTTATAATCATTTTTTTTAATTTCATCATCAATTATTTCAATAAATCTATTAATTTGTTTATATTTATCATACTTAGAATTAACTACTTTACCTTCTTTAGTAAATACCCCTAAATCTATAAGTGGTTCAATAATCATACCTTCTTTTAATATATAATTCTTTTCCTTGTTATGTCCTTTTGTAATAATTTTAGAATTATCATTTTTCTTTTTACCTAAAAATATCTTTCCCTTTTTAGATATCTTTAAATCGAAAGTTTCACTGCTAGACCAAGCTGTCATTTGTTTATATTTACCGTCTATTATTTCATATACTTTTTCATTTATTTCATCAATTTTTATATTTTCATGAAATACTTGTTTATCCGTAAATTTCTCTATTTGATAAAATTTATTCTTATTATTCTCTTTTAAACTTATATTAACTTTGTTATATTTTTCATCCTTTTTCACTTTATTACTTATTACTATTTTTATAACTTCTTTTTCAAATACTTCATCTAATGTTTTCTTTAATTCTTCCATTTACATCTCACCTTATTATGTATAATATATAGTTATTTTAATTCATATAATAGTATTTTACCAGTACTATTTATACTTATATAAAGAAAAATAGCCAGTATATATTTTAAATATACTAGCTATTTTTTATTTTAATAATTTTCTTTTATATTTTGAGCCTTATTACTTTTTCTATGCTTACATCCACAGTTATTTGCCTTTTTTTCTTTTTCTTGTTGACTACTACAACAGCAATCATGCTTTTCACTCATAGTTTTATCCTCCAATATAAAAATATGATTTGTAATATTAATAAATACTACAATATTATTTTCTTCACATTTAAATATATAATCCTATGAAATTTAAGTGCTCATTTCCATTTTTAGTTTAATATTTTTTTATAATTTCATTTTTAATTGCAGTATACACATTATAATATAAAGAACCCTGCTGCTATAATTAAGTATACTGCAACTAATTGAGCTCCTTCTAGCCAATTTGACTCTCCATCTCCAGCAACTTTATTAGCTATTAATACCGTTACAATTAATGCTATTAATTCAAATTGATTAAATATTATAGTCATAGGTGTAAATAATAAACTTAAAAATACAAGAATAGGAGCAACAAATAATATTATTTGCAAACTTGAACCTATTGCTATTTCTATTGCCACATCCATTTTATTTTTTAGTGCCATAGAAATTGCTGTAGTATGCTCAGCTGCATTACCTATAATTGGTATTAAAATTATTCCAACAAAAGTTTCACTTAAATCAAGCTTTGTTGTGATTCCTTCTACTCCATCTACTAAAAATTCACTTTCTATAGCAATAAATATAGTTGATACTACTAAAATTACAATTGCTTTTGTTAAAGACCATTTTGCCTTTTCATCTTCATTTTCGTATTTAACTGCATAAAGTTCTTTATGAGTAAAAAAGGAAAAAATTAAGCTAAAAATATATAATATAAACATTATAATAGAAACTGCTAAACTTAATCCTTCATACTTTGTATTTAATAAATCATTAGAAAAAGTATGTGTAAATACAGCAGGTATACATAGTCCAATAACTGCAAACAAAAGCATGCTAGAAGTAACATCAACTACATTTTTATTAAACTTTTGAGTTTTATGTTTTATTCCTCCACATAACATACTTGCTCCTAATACTAATAGGATATTTCCTATAATTGATCCAGATATTGAAGACTTCACGACTTCAAATAATCCCTGCTTTAGAGCAAAAAAAGAAATTATTAATTCTGTAGCATTACCAAAGGTAGCATTTAAAAATCCTCCTATTTTAGGGCCAGAGTAAAAAGAAATTTCCTCTGTTCCTTCTCCCATTAATCCAGCTAGAGGAATAATAGAAAGAGCTGCTAAGATAAACATCACTGCTGATGAAAAGTGCATAAACTTACCTATAATGCTAATTGGAATAAATATCAGCATAAATTTTAAAAATTTCATATATTTCACATCCACTTCATATCTATATATGTTGTATTTTCTCCATTTACTCCAATAATTATTATAAAAATAAACTATACTAAAAAAATAATCTCATAAACTCAATAATGAAGTATCTTACTTAGCTTTAATTAGTGCGTATAAAAGGAATTTTCCTAAGTTAACTTAATTAAATTAAAGCTTTAAATTTAAACTAGCTACTTTAAAGTATTTTAATATAATTCACATTAAAATCTATTTTATATTTAATCCCAATAATCTGCTTAAGTCTAAAGCTTGCATTGTTGTAACAGTTGCTCCATATACATTAGGTATATTTACATCAATTCCTGAAATCTCACATGTAGTTAAGTCCATTTTTCCTAAAAATGTATTATTAAAAAATCCATTAGTTAAATCACAGTTTTCAAATACTGTTTTATCAAATTTAACATCTTGTAATACAGCTTCTGTCATATTACTTTCTATAAAGTTGACATTATTTATTTTACTAAACGAAAAGTTAGAGTATTTTCCTAAGATATTTTCAAATAAAACATTTTTTAAATTACATTCATCAAATCTAGCTCCAACAAGCTTACAATTTATGAACTGTGTTCTATGTATACTTCCTCCAACAAATGAAACATTAGATAAGTCACAATTTTTAAATACTGTATCTATTATATCAACTCTTTCAAAACTGCAATCTATAAAAGTAATGTTATTAAAAATACAACTATCTACAGTTATTCCTACATCATTTTTACTTTCAATATCAGTATTTTCTATAAGCTTATTTTGAATTTTTTCATTATAAATAAACTCTTCTCTTAAATCTATAATTTCCTCTACTTCATCTATGAACTTTGGATTTTGTATCTTAATTAACTTTGGCATAAAATTCTCTCCTCATCTATCCAACATAATAATTATTATATATTATATTAGACATATTTAACATATAATAATTACTAACTAACTTAATAAAAATTCACAAATAAAAACTCTTATTTCTATTTGTGAATTCTACATTTAACTATTTACTTTTTCCATACTCCTTGTTGCAACTAAATCAATTCCGGTATTTAGTATATTTTTTATAATAATATCTCCACACTTAATGGGAGCCTTAACAGTAATGCTATTAATTACCTTCATAACTTCAAAGTTTAATTTCTTTGGTATTCCACTCTTAGTTTTTACTGGTAATACTGTAAAAGCTGCTCCTTTAATTTTTACTGTAGAAGTAATAACTCTGACTGGATTAATAACCTCATTTAATCCATATACTTCTCCCCTTTTGCAAGTATTTCCATTGACTTTTTTATTTTCAATATCAACACTTAAATGACATCCCATAGGACAACATATACATATTAATTCTTTATTCATTTTATTCACCATCCTCTAAAGAAACTACTAAATCTCCTTTTACTTTTTCTATAATTGATTTACTTATAATTACTTTTTCCATTTCTGAAGGTGCTAAATGTTTTCTATTAAATTGTGCAATTACAGTTTCATCACATTTTACAACTATCTTTTTATTATGATAAATATTATCTACTCTCATTAACATTGTAAGATTATCTTCTATTGCTTGAATATTTATCTTTTGAGGAATGACATATTTTATACTTTTTCCATTTTTAACATGCAAATAATTAGAATAATCTAATTCATTTCTTAAATATTTAGCAACACTTCTTCCAGCTCTCTTAGCTTCTTCTGTAACAAAATCAACTAAATCATGTACATGAAGAACATTACCACATGCAAAAACACCCCTTATTGAAGTTTCCATACTTTCGCTTACAATTAAACCATTTGTTCTTATATCTTTATCTATGCCAGCTTTTGTAGAAAGTTCGTTTTCTGGAATTAATCCAACAGATAATAATAAAGTATCTACATCAAATTCAATTTCAGTCCCTTTTATAATTTTTCCTTTTTTATCAACTTTAGCTATTATAACTTTTTCCAATCTATCTCTTCCTATGATATCTGTTACAGTATGTGACAAATATAATGGTATATTATAATCATTTAAACATTGAACTATATTTCTATTCAATCCATTAGAATATGGCATTAATTCAATAACCCCTTTTACCTTTGCTCCTTCTAATGTCATTCTCCTTGCCATTATAAGTCCTATATCACCTGAACCTAAAATCAAAACTTCTTTACCCGGCATATATCCTTCCATGTTTATATACCTTTGAGCAGCCCCTGCTGTTAGTACTCCTGATGGTCTATCTCCTGGAATTGCAATTGCTCCTCTAGTTCTTTCTCTACATCCCATTGATAATATTATTGATTTAGCCTTAAGTATCATATATCCATCAATAGTATTTACAACATGTACATTTTTTTCATTATCTATTTCTAAAACCATAGTATCTAATTTTACTTCAATATCTGTAGCATTAATCATATCAATAAATCTTTCAGCATATTCAGGTCCTGTTAATTCTTCTTTAAATGTATGTAGCCCAAAGCCATTGTGAATACATTGATTTAAAATTCCACCTAATTCTTTATCTCTTTCTATTATTAATATTTTTTCTACTCCTTGCTTTTTAGCTTCATAAGCTGAGGCTAATCCTGCAGGTCCCCCACCTATTACAATCAAATCATAACACATTATATATCCCCCTACTTTGTTCTACCAAATAATATAGTTGAACCATCTTTTTCTAGTAATATATCTTCCATTTTTAACTTTAGCTCTTTAGCTATAATTTCTTGAACTCTTGGTCCACAAAAACCACCCTGACATCTCCCCATTCCAGGTCTACATCTTCTTTTAACCCCATCTAAAGTAATACTTCCAAATGATCTGTTAATTGCATCTACAATTTCACCTTCTGTAATACCTTCGCATCTACAAATTATTCTTCCATACCTACTATCCTTTTGAATTAATTCTTTCTTTTTATCAACTGATAATTCCATAAAATTTATTATTTCCCTATTTCTATTAAAATTATCTTTTTTATTAAGTTTCAATCCTGCATCTGCTAATATGTTAATCATATCTTCTGCAATAGCTGGTGCTGAAGTTAAACCCGGTGATTTTATACCAGCAACATCAATAAATCCTCTTACCTCTTTATCTTCGCCTATAATGAAATCATCTTTATCACTTACTGCCCTAAGTCCTGCAAAAGTTCTTATACACTTTCTAAAGTCTAACTTCGAGCATGTATGTGTTGCATTTTCCCTTATATTTTCTAATCCTTCATTTGTAGTTTTTAATGATTCCTTATCATTAATATCACTAGCATTAGGTCCAATTAACAAATTACCATGAACAGTTGGTGTTATGAGAATACCTTTTCCTAACTTTGATGGACAAGGAAATACTGTATGATTTACAAAATTACCTACGTCCTTATCCATTACATAATATTCACCTTTCCTTGGTTTAATTTTGAATTTTTCCTTACAAATCATATTATGAATTTTATCAGCATATACTCCTGCAGCATTAATAACATATTTACTTTTATATTCCTTATTATCTTTAGTTTTGATAATAAATACTCCATTCTTAGTTATTGAAACAACTTCACTGTTTAAGATAACTTCACCACCATTTTGAACAGCATTTTCCATTAATGCTATCGTATATTCAAATGGTCCTATTATTCCACCAGTTGGTGCAAACAAAGCACCTTTAACCTCACTATTAATATTGGGTTCCATTTTTAGTGTTTCTTCTTTATTTAATATTTTTAATCCCTTTACTCCATTTTTTTCTCCATTTTTGAAGAGGGTGTTTATTGTTATTAAATCATCATTATTAAAAGCTAATACTAGTGAACCATTTCTCTTAAATGGCACATGCAATTCTTTGCAAATTTTGTCAAACATTTTATTTCCTTTTACATTATACTTAGCCATTAATGTTCCTTCTTTGGGATCATACCCAGCATGAACAATTGCAGAATTTGCTTTTGATGTCCCCATTGAAACATCATTTTCTTTTTCAATTACAATGACATTCAAATTATATTTCGTTAATTCTCTAAATATAGATGCACCAATTACTCCTGCACCTATTATTGCAACATCATACATAAACTTCACCTCTTATTTTTTTACTTTGAAAAGCAATTTTTATACATTATAATATGAGTTCATTTTTATATTTCATTCTTATTACACTACTAAAAAAAGCCAAGCTAAAAACAAGGAAATTAATCCTCTGTTTTTGTGCTTGACTCTATTTCTCATACACCCATATTTAATATATATACATTATAACACAACTACCATATTTTTCAAATTACTCTTCCCAATTCATAGACCTTTTGACTGACTTTTTCCATCCACTATATAATTTTTCTTTTTTTTCTTCAGCTAATTTAGGATTATACGATTCACTAGCATACCATCCTTGTGCTATTTCCTCAGTACTTTCAAAATATCCAACTGCAAGTCCAGCTAAATAAGCTGCACCTAAAGCTGTTGTTTCTGTAATTATCGGCTTACAAACCTTAATATTTGATATATCAGACTGAAATTGCATTAAAAATTTATTTTTACTAGCACCTCCATCAACCTTTAACACATTTATTTTATATCCAGTGTCCTCTTCCATAGCATCTAATAAATCTCTAACTTGATATGCAATTGCTTCTAAAGCTGCTCTTATAATATGATTTTTATTTGCCCCTCTAGTTAATCCAAAAATAGAACCTCTTGCATACATATCCCAATACGGTGCACCTAGCCCTACAAAAGCTGGAACAATATAAACGCCACCATTATCTTTGACCTTTTGAGCAAAATACTCTGAATCCTTTGCATCTGTAATTAATTCCATTTCATCTCTTAACCATTGAATTATTGCACCACCCATAAAAACAGATCCCTCTAATGCATATTGTATCTTTCCATTTAATCCTATAGCTATTGTTGTAATTAATCCATGCTTGCTTTCTATTAATTTCTCACCTGTATTCATTAATAAGAAACAACCAGTTCCATATGTGTTTTTTGCATCACCTTTATTAAATGCTGCTTGCCCAAAAAGTGCTGCTTGCTGATCCCCAGCAATCCCAGCTATTGGAACCTGAACATTTCCTTTTCCACCTAAGTTGGCGTATCCATAAATTTCTGATGAGTTTTTAACTTCTGGCATCATAGATAATGGTATATTTAATTTATTTAAAATATTTTTATCCCACTGTAATGTCTTAATATTAAATAACATAGTTCTTGATGCATTTGTATAATCAGTTGCATGAATCTTACCATTAGTAAGCTTCCAAAGTAACCAAGAATCTACAGTACCAAAAATCAATCTCCCTGATTCAGCTTTCTTTCTTGCATCTTTAACATTATCTAATATCCATTTTATTTTTGTACCTGAAAAATAGGCATCAATTAATAATCCTGTATTTTCTTTAATATATTTATCAAAACCTTCTTTTTTTAATTCTTCACATATATCAGCTGTTCTCCTACATTGCCAAACAATTGCATTATAAATTGGCTCTCCAGTTACTTTATCCCATACAATAGTTGTTTCCCTTTGATTTGTAATTCCTATAGCCGCTATTTCTTCAGGTTCTATATTAGTCTTAGCTAAAACTTCTTGAAGAACACAATATTGAGATGACCATATTTCCATAGGATTATGTTCAACCCATCCTTCTTTTGGATATATTTGATTAAATTCTTTTTGTGCAACTCCATAAATATTTTGTTCCCTATCAAATATAATTGCCCTAGAACTAGTAGTTCCTTGGTCTAATGACAATATATATTTCTTCATAATTAATCACTCCTATATTACTTAATTAAACTTTCCAAATACTATTCTTGCTACTTGATACACTTGTTGCACCTGCACTTAGTGCTGATATAACATCTTCTTTATTATCAATTAGCCCTCCAACAACAATAGGTTTATTAGTACAATTTTCTATTTTCTTTATTACCTTTGGTATAACACCTGGTAATATTTCAATAGCATCACATTCCGAAATAATATGACTTTTGCTATTATTAAGTGAAATTGTATCAAAAATAAAAAACCTTTGAATTGCAATCAAGCCATGTAGCTTTGCAGATTTAATTACATTTGCTTTTGTACTTATTATTCCATTAAAATAAGTATTATTTTTTATAAACTTAATTGAAACTTCCTTACTAGAAAGTCCTTCAACTAAATCAATATGTAAAATACCAATTTTATTTTTATCTCTAATTTTTTTACTTATTTCACTTACTGATAATATATCTCCAAATAATATAAATATTATATTTATATTTGATTCTAATGCCTCTTGAAGTGAATCAAAATCCTTAACTGCTGCTATAATAGGATTTTCATTCAATAATTCATTCATTCTCATAAATTTTTCCTTAACCTTATAATTAAATTGTTTACATGGTAATAATAACATATGTTTTACTATTCATAAAGATATTATAAACCTTATTGTTAATAAAAAAAGATTATATTTCTCATTATCATTAACATTTAGTAATTCTAATAAAAAATATAATCCTATCTTACTAATTATTTAGGTACGCTCAAATTCTTTAAATTTAAATCTAAAACATTTATTCCAAACTCTAATGATCCATTTTTAGTATTTAAAGTATTTATATCTAATTTATCAAGTTTTATTCCATAAGTATCTGTACAATAAGCTTGTACTATTTTTTCTATATCAATTGTAAGCACTTTATTTTTTAAAGTCATTCCTTCAATATCATTTATAGATTTTGTTAGTAATGCAATCGAACCTTTAACTAATGGATTACTTGATGTTTTATTAGAAATTTTAAATTCATTAATGGTAATATATATGACATTATTTTTAAAACTGCTAATACTCATAATTCCATTGAAATCAACATTTAATCCCATTAACTTATAAATTCCACTTATCTTTATTTGATCACCTAATTCTAATGATTTAACTATAGTTTTATCTTGAAGTGATATTAACTTTAATATATCATCTTTTGACAAGTTTAAAATCAAATTTTGTAACTTCATCTTCTACCTAACCCTTTATATAAATTTATTATTCATTGAATTATATTCTTATAGCCAAATTAAATTCCTAAAATTTTGTTAATCAAGTATTAACATACACATCTTTTAATTACAAAAATAAAATAATATATATACTATTTTCTTCCTTATTAAGAGGAGATGGTAAATTGGAAAACTTTAAAAGCATAAATTTAGAAGATAAAGATTTATTTGAGAAATATTTGTGCAAAATAGATAATAAATCTTATGAATATTCTTTTGTAACACTTTATTTATGGAAAGATTTTTGCAAAACACAATATTCTATCATAAATGATTGCTTAATAATAAAAAAGGAAACAGAAGATGGAACTTTTTTTATGATGCCTATTGGCTATGATAAAAATAAATTAGAAGACTTAATATTAACTTTAAAAAGCTTAAGCCCAACCGACACTATTTATCTATTTGGGGATATTGAAGATAATTTTATTAATGTCCTAAAAAAATATACAAGTTTTCCTTTCAAAACAATCCAAAACAGAGACAACTTTGAATATGTATATTCAACTGATGAATTGTTAAATTTGTCTGGGAAAAAGTATCATCAAAAGAAAAATCACTATAATTCATTTATAAAATCTTATAATTATATTATAAAATCGATAGATGATGAAAAAATCATTCAAGATTGTTTAGCTTTAATAGAAAAGTGGCATGAAAACAAATATAAGCTTTGTGAAGAATTACGTTGTGAAACAGTAGAAATAACTAATTTACTTCATAACCTAAACTATTTAAATTTAAAAAGTATTGCAGTTTATGTAAATAATAATCTTGTTGGATTTTCAATTGGTGAAATATTAAATGATACAGCCATCATCCACATTGAACGTTGTGATATAAATTATAAAGGCATATATGCATTTATAAACAGAGAATTTATAAATAAGAATTTTAAAAATACGAAATATATTAATAGGGAAGAAGATTGTGGTTGTCCTGGATTAAGAAAGTCAAAACTTTCATATTATCCTCTATATCTATTAAAAAAATCATTAATAATAATTTAAAGGAAGCTGAAAATTCAGCTTCCTTTTTATACTTTAATAATTATCTTAAAACAGCACCTAATTTATGCTCTAATGCTTTAAGAATTTTATCATGAACTTTAGCTATATCTTTATCCTCTAAAGTTTTCTTTTCATCTCTATATGCAATTGCATAAGCTATTGATTTTTTACCTTCTGGAATTTGTGCTCCCTTATAGATATCGAATAATTGAACTTTTTCTACTAAGTTTCCACCAGCTTTTCTTATAGTTTCTTCTATTTCAGCAACTAATATAGAATCATCACATAATAAAGCTATATCTCTTGTAACTGCTGGGAATTTTGGAAGTGCCTTATATGATTTATTCATATTTGAAGCTTCAAATAAAGCATCTAAATCAAGCTCTGCAACATAACAATCAACATCTATTCCATAGTTTTCAATTACATCTGGATGAACTTCTCCAAATACACCTGCTTTTTTATTTCTTACCATAAGTGCAGCTGTTTTACCTGGATGATAGCTTGGGTTTTCGCTTTCTCTAACATATTTAGCCTTAGCTATTCCTAATCCATCAACTACATTTTCAACTATTCCCTTAAGATCTAAATAATCACAATTACCATAAATACCAATAGTTAAAATATTCTTTTCAGTTGGTAATTTAGTTTCATCTTCATTTGGAATATAAGTTCTTCCAATTTCAAATAATCTTACATAGTCATTGTTTCTTGAATAGTTTCTTCCTAAAGATTCCATAATTGAAGGTAAAGTAGTTGTTCTCATAACACTATAATCTTCACCTAATGGATTCTTGATTTTAACTACATTTCTTAATTCACTATCTGCAGGTATATTTACTTTATCAAATACCTTAGGAGATACAAATGAATAACTAATAGATTGATTGATACCACTACCAACCATTATTTCAATTACCTTATCATTTAATAATTCATTTTTATGCTTTGGTTCTCTTTCAGTTGAAACTTTAAATATAGTTGTAGGAATCTTATCATATCCATAAATTCTTGCAACTTCTTCAGCAATGTCTTCTTTTATAGCAATATCTATTCTAAATGTTGGAATAGTTATTACTAAATCATCACCATTTAATTCCGTCTTTAAATCTAAAGAATCTAAAGCTTCTTTCATTTCTTCTTTAGAAATTTCTGTTCCTAGGAATTTGTTTATCCAATTAGAATCTACAGTTATAGAACCTTCTTCCTTAACATTATTATAAACGTCAATAGTTCCTTCCATAACTTCACCACAGCCTAATTCACAAATTAAGGCACATGCTCTATCTATTGCAAGTTTAGCTAAATTTGGATCTATATCTTTATCAAATCTTGAAGAACTTTCTGATCTTAAATTTAACTTTTTAGAGCTAACTCTTATGTTAGTTCCTTCAAAGTTTGCAGATTCAAATATTACTTCTGTAGTATCATCTTGAATTTCTGAATTTAATCCACCCATTATTCCAGCTACAGCCACAGACTTAGAACCATCTTTAATCATTAAGATACTTGAATCTAATTCTCTTTCTATTTCATCTAATGTTGTAAACTTTTCTCCGTCTAAAGCTCTTTCAACAACTATTGTTTTACTTTCTATTTGTCTTGCATCAAATGCATGCATTGGTTGACCTAGCTCTAACATAACAAAGTTAGTTATATCAACTATATTGTTTATAGGTCTAACACCTGCTTCTAAAAGTCTTTCTTGCATCCATCCTGGTGATGGTTCAACTTTAACATTTTTTACACCTTTAGCCATGTATCTTCTACATAATTCATCTCTAACTTCTACTTTTAGTTCATCATTAATATTAGCTGAACATTTAGCTTCATAATTAAAGTTTGGCATTTTATACGATGTTCTTAAAGTTGCAGCAGTTTCTCTTGCCATACCAATCATACTTAAGCAATCTGGTCTATTAGAAGTTATTTCAAAATCTAATATAGCCTTATTTAACCCTAAGTATTCTTTTATATCCATTCCTAATGGAGCATCAGCAGGTAAAATCATTAATCCATGAACCGGTTCATCTCCAGCTATTCCAAGTTCTTCTTCAGAACAGAACATACCGTTAGATACTACCCCTCTCATTTTACCTTTTTTAATTTCAGTTCCATCAGCTAAAATTGACTTATGTAGAGCAACTGGTACTATGTCTTGCTCCTTCATATTAGTAGCAGCTGTAACTATTTGTATTTCCTCATCTGCTCCTATATTAACTTGACAAATATTTAATCTATCAGCATCTGGGTGCTTTTCTATTTTTGTAATTTTACCTGTAACAACATTTTTTATGTTATCCCCTTGTATTATAACCTCTTCTAAAGCTGAGCCTGAAAGAGTTAATTTATCTCCTAATGTATGTGGATCTACGTTAACTTCAGCGTAGTCCTTTAACCAATTATATGGTACTTTCATATTACTTTACCTCCTAATTAAAATTGATTTAAAAATCTCATATCACTTTCGTATAATGCTCTTATATCATCAATTCCATACTTAAGCATAACCATTCTATCTACACCAAATCCAAAAGCAAATCCACTATATACTTCAGGATCAATTCCACAGTTTCTTAAAACGTTAGGGTGAACCATTCCACAACCTAAAATTTCAATCCATCCGCTTCCTTTACAAACTCTACATCCTTTTCCTTCACAAACGAAACAAGTTGCATCCATTTCAGCTGATGGTTCAGTAAATGGGAAGTGATGTGGTCTAAACTTAGTTACAACCTTATCCCCAAACATCTTTTTAGCAAATAACTCTAAAGTTCCTTTTAAATCTGCAAAAGTAACTCCCTTATCAATTACTAAACCTTCCATTTGGTAGAATATTGGTGAATGTGTAGCATCTACAGCATCTGATCTATATACCTTCCCTGGAGATATCATCTTTATAGGTGGCTCTTGATTTTCCATTGTTCTAATTTGAATTGGTGAAGTTTGAGTTCTTAAAACTATATTATCATTAATATAGAAAGTATCTTGTTCACTTCTTGCTGGATGATCCTTTGGTATGTTTAAAGCTTCAAAATTATAATGATCAAGCTCAACTTCTGGACCATCTTCTATACTGAATCCCATTGAAATAAATATTTCTTTCATTCTTTCTAATGTTAAATCAAGAGGATGTCTCTTTCCTATAACTTGCTTCTTCCCTGGAAGAGATATATCAATTACTTCACTTGCAAGTTTAGCATTTTTTTCTTTAGTTTTGATTGCAGTTCCAACCTCTTCTAATTTTGCTTCAACTTCACTTTTAGCCTCATTAACTAATTTACCAACTATTGGTCTTTCTTCTGGTGTTAATGAACCCATACCTCTTAATATTGTAGTAAGCTCACCTTTTTTACCAAGGTATTTAACTCTTATTTCTTCTAATGCTCCGCTATTTTCAGCAGCAGATATTTCATTAAAAGCAGCTTCTTTAATTGCTAATAATTTTTCTTGCATTGTTTGTTCTCCCTTCTTACTTTAATAAAATTTTAATGGGCGTATTTATTTTTAATATCTTCATTTATTTATAAAAACTTAAATACTTTTATAAATTTTCCCATAAAAAAAGGATACCCTGCCCCACAAAGGGACGGAATATCCGCGTTACCACCCTAATTGATATGAAAAATAATTTCATATCCATCTTAATTAAATAACGGCTTCAACCGCTAACTACTACTATTACTTCACAGTTAGGACTCCTGAGGGAACTTCAATAAGAGTCCATGTAAAAAGACTTGCAGTCTATGATCTTTTCTCCCTGAACACTTTCTCAAATTTACTTTCTCATTCACAGTCTTTAAATATTTATTTACAATTTATTATACAAATAACCAAGATTTTTTTCAATACCCAGTTTTAAATTAATTTTTACAAAGTTTTTGTCTTACTTTTTCGAATAAAATAATTGAAGTTGCAACTCCTACATTTAAAGATTCTGCTCCACCAGGCATTGGAATCTTAACTTTTTTATCAGCCAAGTCAAATATTTCATCACTTATCCCGTTACCTTCATTTCCAACTGATAAAATTACTTTTCCACTTAAATCTTCATCAAAAAAGTTTTTTGATTCTTCTAGTGATGTTGCCACTAAACTAAAACCTTCATCTTTAAGATTCTTTAAAAAGCTTAAATCATTATCGTAAATAATAGGTACATAAAATATCGAACCCATAGTAGATCTTATTGTCTTATCGTTATATATATCTACAGTCCCTTTTGTTAATATTATTGCATTAACTCCTGCAGCATGCGCTGTTCTAATAATAGTTCCTAAATTTCCTGGGTCTTGAACCTTATCACATAATAAATAAAAATCACCCTTTATATCTTTAATAGAATTATTTATATTTACTACTGCTATAATTCCCTGAGTATTTTCTGTAGAAACTAATTGTGTAAATAATTCATTTTTTAATTCATATATCTTAATATTATCCACATATTCTTGTAAATAATCATTTATTTTATCTTTACCATGTTCATTTACAATTAAATACTCAATACTACATTTAGCTTTAAATGCTTCTTGAACTAATCTAAATCCCTCTATTATATATTTATTTTCTTTAGTTCTATATTTCCTTTCTTTTAACTTTCTTGTATTCTTAAATAATGCATTGTCTTTACTTTCAATAACTACCAACATTACACCTCTTATTTTCTCTTTACTAACATATCTTCTAAATTGCTTAAATCATCCGCTGATCCTATTGCTACTATAATATCATCAGATGATAATACCTCTTCTGCTTTTGGTGAAATATCAATATTTTCACCTTTCTTTATAGCCATAATATTTATTCCATAGCTACTTCTAAGTTTTAACTCTTTTAAAGTTTTACCATCCCATTCATTTAGTACTCTTAATTCCATAATACTATAATCTGGAGATAATTCTATAAAATCTAAAATACTTGCTGATACTAAGTTATGAGCAACTCTTACTCCCATATCTTTTTCAGGTAATACTACTCTATCAGCTCCAATTTTATATAATACTTTTGCATGTAAGTCACTTTGACCTTTTGCAATTATATATTTTACACCCAGTTCCTTAACTAATAAAGTAATCATTACGCTAGCTTGAATATTTGATCCAATAGTTACTACAGCAACATCAAAGTTTCTTAATCCTAATGTTCTTAATGCATTTTCATCAGTTGCATCCATTTGTACTGCATGTGTAACACTATCTGATATTTCTTGTACTGAATCTTCATCCATATCAATTGCTAAAACATCATGTCCTAGTGAATATAAAGTTTTAGCAACTGATTCTCCAAATCTACCTAATCCTATAACTACAAATTGTTTAGTATTTGCCATCTTTATTCCCCTAACCTATTAAAATTTTTCCTTCTGGATATTTAATACCAGAGTTTACCTTTTTCTTTGTTATAGATAATACAACTGTTAAAGGACCCACTCTTCCTAAATACATCATCATTATTATTAGAACTCTTCCTACACTACTTAATTCTGGTGTCAAACCTAAAGTTAAACCTGCTGTTCCCATTGCTGAAACTGTTTCATAAAATAATGCTATAAAGCTTGCACCTTTTTCTGTATATGATAATAGCATAGTGACAACAATAACTAAAGTAAATGCAACAAATAATAATGTAAATGCTTTATATACTAAATCTTTACTAAATCTTCTTTGAAATACTTCAGAATCTTCTCTTCCTTTTATTACTGAAATTACAGTTACAATTAAAACTCCTATTGTAGTAGTTTTTACACCACCTGCAGTAGAACCAGGCGAACCACCAATAAACATTAAAATTATAGTTAAAAACTGTCCAGCTGTGCTCATTCCTTCTGTAGAAATACTGTTAAATCCAGCTGTTCTCGGTGTAATAGAAGCAAATAAGGAATTCATTAATTTATCAATAAATGACATATCTGCAATAGTGTTTGAATTATTATGTTCAAATAAAAACATTAATATTGCTCCACCTAAAACTAATACAGTAGTCATTAAAATAACCATTTTTGAATGAATTGAAACACGTTTTATACTTTTACAAGTATATAGCTCACTCCAAACAGTAAAACCTAATCCACCTATAATTATTAATATAGAAATAACCATCATTATTACTATATTATTATTGAAAGACATTAAGCTATTTCCTTTTCCCAAAACATCAAATCCAGCATTACAAAAAGCTGAAATCGAATGAAAAATACTATAAAAAACCCCTTTTCCTGGGCCAAATTGAGGTACAAATTGAGTTGATAATAATAATGCACCAAAGAATTGTACTGAAATAGTAAATACTAAAACATATCTAACCATTTTTACTAGTCCTTGAATATTAAAGGTATTCATAGCATCTTGTAGAATTAGCCTTTCTCTCAAAGTAATTTTTTTCCCTAAAAGAATTGCAATTAAAGTAGTAAAAGACATGAATCCAAGTCCACCAATCTCTATAAGAATCATAATTACCGTTTGTCCAAACATACTCCAATAGCTTCCTGTATCCACTACAACTAATCCAGTAACACATACTGCTGATGTTGAAGTGAATAATGCATCTAAAAAATCTGTACTTTCTCCGCTAACACTAGAAATGGGAAGAGTAAGTAAAATTGCTCCCACTAAAATTACTATTATAAAGCCTAAAGCTAATATTTGCACTCCTTTTAATTTTATATTACTTTTAAAATTCCATTTCATTACTTCACCTCCTAATGATAAGAATCATAATATTATTTTGTTCTATTTTTTTCTTTTTATTATTTAAAAGTTCACCATGTATTTTACCATCTTTAATTAACTTTTCATAGTAATTCCACGGTAAATTTTATAGTATTTAAGATTTTCTCAATAATCTGCTTATAGTATTTATAAAATATTTAGTTATTACTTAAATTATCTTATGTTAAATAAATAATAAATTTAAATTT
>ERZ791641.301-NODE-301-length-53896-cov-4.336584_pt1 | contig 53896 bp, 51 predicted proteins | sample MGYA00510055_ERZ791641 | MGnify/ENA primary metagenome ERZ791641 (study PRJEB30046, sample SAMN00715226) | human gut metagenome | study: EMG produced TPA metagenomics assembly of the A metagenome-wide association study of gut microbiota in type 2... | reverse complement strand
AATGTAGTTATCCTTCAATAGATGTTATTTCAGAAAGATTAAATATATCTATATCTACAGTTAAAAGAAGCATAAAGAAGTTATCAGAGTTAGGATATATTGCTATAGAAAAGAGAAAAGGACTAGCAGGCAACTTTAATATATATAAGAAATTAAAACATCTTATAGAAGCTAAAGTAACTAATAAGAAAGATAAAGCTCTTAAAGTTGGAGTTGATAGTAATGGAGAAAAACCACTAGATGGACAAGTTCATATTGAAGAAGTATTAGAGGGAGAACAAGCTCCAGAAGTAACTAAACAAGATATTATAGATAACCATAATAATGTTAGAATGGCTAGAGCAGCAACTAATATAGATAAGAGTAAGTTTGCTAAAAAGATATTATCATTAGCAGATGAAGAGTTAGTAAGAGAAGCTATAAGAAACTTTAAGAAGAAAAAAGGTAAGAGTGCTACATTCTTAATTAAGCTATTGGTAGATGAATATTATAAGCAAGGTATTAGTTTATCAAGTCAATTAATGAATTTATTAAAGAGAGATTATTTATATTAAAGATTATGGGAGGGCATTATGCTACAAGATAAAGAAATAATCAATTTATTAAAAGGAGCATTAAAAAGCCATATAAAATGTTTAGAGAAAAATGATTTTGCTTACCTAGAATACAAAGGACAAATAATAGCTTATATAAATGTATTAAATAAAGAAGGATTAAAGATTAGATACTTAGATATAAATAAAGCTAAAGAAATATTAAAACAATTATAGTTATTAGAGAATAAATAAAAATAAGTCTATTTAGAGTGGAGGAAATGATTAATGAATAAATTTCAAAAGATAGCAGTGCAAATGGCCAAAAATGATAAAAGATATGGATGCAATATATTTAAAGATGAATCTTTAAAAAGTGCTATTAGAGATTACTATTCAATGTTTAATAAGAATAGGAATGAATGGAATTATAGAAAAGCTCTAGGTTTTAAAAAGTGGAATAAAATAATGGGCTCTATATTAAATTAATAATAAAAGAGGAAAACAAAAGTAGCCATTAGGCTACTGACTTGTTTCTTTTTGGTACCATTCTTCTAATAATTTATTAATTAAAGTAGAAAGGCTTACTTGACCTTCATTTTCTATTAATCTAATCTGTACTTTCTTTTTTAAATCTTCTTCAATATAAATAGTAGTCTTTTCTCTCATATATAACACCTCATAATAATTTTATAAGATGTAAATATGATGTTATACCGTTATGACGTCATAATTTTAGATAAAAAAATAGAAATACATCAATAGGATCTAGTTTTAACTCTCTAGAAATTTTTCCAATAAACCCCACACTAACATTATTAAACTTATTATTCTCAACTTTTGAAAGGTACGTTTGAGTTATTTTCAATCTTTTAGCTAGCTTTCTTTGAGACATACCTAACTTTTTTCTTTTGTTTTTCAACATAATTCATCACCAATCTACAATTATAGACTACAAATAATATAAAAAATAGAGGGGATTATAAGTAAATAATATCTAAAATCGAATAGTGTCGAAATATTCATGGTATTCATATTTTTTAATGATACAATATATCTGCCTAGGCAAATTCAATATTTAATAAAAGTGCTTTTAAAAAAAACAGAACGTATGTTTGCAATACGAACAAATGTTTGATATAATTAATATAAATTATGCAAGGGATGTGATATTTTGTTAAAGCCGCCTATTTGTAGAGTTGGAGGGAAATCAAAGTTAAGAAAAGATATTATAGATTTAATTCCAGAACATACATGTTATATAGAATTGTTCTTTGGAGCTGGTTGGGTTTATTTTGGGAAAGAGCCAAGTAAGATAGAAGTTATAAATGATATTGATAAAGAATTAATAAATCTATTCAGAACAATAAAGTATCATGCTCCAGAAGTAGAAAGGTTATTAGAGTATGAGTTTTCTGGAAGAGATATTTTTGAAGAATACAAAAATTACAATATAAATTATTTAACGGAAATACATAGAGCTATAAGATTTTTATATTTAATAAATTTAAGTTTTGCTGGTAAGGGTAAGGCATATGGATATGGCACTACAACAAAACCAAGTCAGAAAATATTTTATAAGAATATGCTAAGAGATGTAAAAGAAAGATTAGCTAATACATATGTAGAAAATTTAAGTTTTGAAAAAATAATTGATAAATATGATAGAGAGCATAGTTTTTTCTTTTGTGATCCTCCGTATTTTGAAACAGCAGGATATGATAATAAGTTTGGAGAAGAGGAGCATATTATATTAAGGGACAAGCTTAGAAGCTTAAAAGGTAAATTTTTATTAACTATTAATGATCATGAAAAAGTTAGAGAGTGGTATAAAGAATTTAATGTAAGAGAGGTTGAAGTCAATTATTCAGTTTCGAGAGCTTCAGAGGGAAGAGGTAAATATAAAGAATTAATAATAACAAATTATTAGGAAGGTATAAAGAACATATTATGAAAGAAGAAAATAAAATTAATGATATATTAAAATTTGGAAGTATAAAAGCAGTTATAGAATATAAGGGTGAAGAAATAGTAATAGATTTACCAAAAGAACTTAAATACTATATAATAGGATATATGAAAGCAGAAAGATAGAATAAAGGGTTAACTTATTGTTAACTCTTTTGTTGTCTTTTGGAATGGACAGATTGTGCAGCTGCTTTAACAGCAAAGAAAGCCGGAGCAGAAGTCCATGTTTATGAAAAAACAGATCTTTTACTTGGACTTGGTAATGTTGGCGGAATAATGAGAAACAACGGACGTTATACAGCTTCAGAAGAGTTAATTGCATTAGGTGGAGGAGATCTAATTAAGCTAACAGATAAATGTGCAAGACATGCTAATATAGATTTTCCAGGACATAAACATGCAACATTGTATGATGTAAATAAGATTGAAGGTGTAGTTAGAGATTATTTAATAGATAAGGGAATTAACCTTCATATGGAAACAAGGGTAACAGACGTTGATTTTGAAAATAATAAAATTAATGGAATTTTACTAAGTGATGGAAGCTATGTTAAAGGTGATGTATTTATTGAAACTACTGGTACAACAGGACCAATGGGGAATTGTTTAAGATATGGTAATGGATGTTCTATGTGTATTTTACGTTGCCCAGCATTTGGACCAAGACTTAGTATTAGTGCAAGATGTGGAGTAGCTGATATTCAAGGTGAAAGAAATGACGATGTGCTTGGTGCATTTTCTGGATCTTGTAAGCTTGCTAAGGAGAGTTTATCTGATAGTATAAGAGAGCAACTTGATAAGACTGGAGTTGTTGTTTTGAAGGTTCCTTCTGAGGATGTTAATTATGGAAAGCTTAGTACTAAGGTTTGTCAACAATATGCTTTGAAGGAATTTGCGGAAAATGTAGTTTTACTTGATACTGGTCATGCTAAGCTTATGACTACTTATTACCCTTTACAAAAGCTTAGAAAGATTCCAGGACTTGAACATGCTAAGTATGTTGATCCTTATGCAGGAAGTAAGGGTAATTCTATAAGGTATTTGTCTGTAGCTCCAAGGACTAATGATATGAAGGTTGTTGGTGTTGATAATCTTTTCTGTGCTGGTGAAAAGTCTGGACTTTTTGTTGGTCATACTGAAGCAATTTGTACAGGTTCATTGGCAGGACACAATGCTGTTAGACTTATGATGGGAATGCATCTTTTAATTTTACCTTCTTCTATCGCAATTGGTGATTTGATATCTTATGAAAATGAGAAGTCTTCTACTAGGGAGGGAAGAAAGGATAGGTATACTTTTGCTGGAGCTAGTTATTTTAAGAGAATGCAGGAGTTAGGTTTGTATACTATTGATACTGCTGAAATTGAAGATAGGATTAAGAAATTGAATTTGGATAATATTTTTGAACAAAAATTAGTTTAGAAGATAGATAATACTCTGGGGGGAAAGTTACCCTCTAGAGTATTTATTTCTTGGGGACACTTGGAAAATATAGCAAATTAAATATAAAAAAGATTAATGAAGGAAAAGCTAGTAAGGAAAGAGATGAACTAAATGAAATAATAATAGATTATTTATAATTGTTAAGGACTAATAGTGGTGAAAGAATAGATTTAGAAATAGCATGTACATGTAAAATTATTAGGAAATTAGTGATAAGATTAAGAAGGTTAATTTGGATAGGATTTTTGAACAAAAATTAATATAGAGTATTTATAATCCCAAGGAGGTTATGGACTTCTTGGGATTTCTTTAGGATGAAATAACTAATTATTAATTATTCAAGTATTTTTGAACTATTATAGCTTAGAAAATAAAATTGTAAAAAATAACATAAAAAATATTGATAGTAACTTTTTAATATGATAAACTAATTAAAGTTACCGGTTACTTTGGGTTATAGAGTATATGTACGTGAAGTATAAAATTTTAGAGGTTGGGGTGAGGAGATGACTATAGAAGAATCAGTAATTGATGAATTACAAGATATTTTAAGTGAATTATATTTTAAATATGGTAAAGATAATGAAATAATAAGATTAAGTTGCATAATAGATAGCTTCATAGTTAAAAGGCAGAAGGAGGTCTTGATAAATTGAATGAATAATTTAAAAAATATTTAGTATTAAGCAAATACATAAAATATATATTAGAGAAAGAGGAGAAGAGGGTATATGAAAAAAGTAATTTGTCCAGGGGAAGCATTAATAGATTTTGTATCAATGGATTTAGGAAAATCTTTAAAAGAAACAAGTGGATTTTTAAAAAAGGCAGGAGGTGCTCCAGCTAATGTTGCAGCGGCTATATCAAAATTAGGTGCAGAAGCATATTTTTGTGGAACTGTTGGAAATGATGCTTTTGGTAGTTTTTTAGAAGATACATTTAAAAATAATAAAATTAATACTGAGCTTATGTTTAAATTAGATACTAATAATACAACATTTGCTTTTGTATCATTAATGGAAGATGGAGAAAGAGATTTTGAATTTGCCAGGGATGCTGATTCAAGATTGACTTTTGAGATGATTAAAGATAATCTTGAAAAGTTTGATTTATATCATTTTGGTAGTGCAACAGCTTTCTTAGAAGGAGATTTGAAAAAAACTTATTATAATTTAAAGGAATATGCAAAAAAGAATAATAAAATAATATCATTTGATGCTAATTATAGAGAAAGTTTATTTGGTAATAACAAAGAGGGATTTATAAAGTGTTGTATTGATTTTATTAAAGACAGTAATATAGTTAAGTTAAGCGAAGAAGAAGCTTTTTTAATTAGTGGAAAAAACAACATTAAAGAAGCTTCTGAATTCATTATAAAATTAGGGTGCAAAAATTTAATTATTACACTAGGGAAAAAGGGGGCGTTATTAACAACAAAGGAAAAACAAATTTTAGTACCAACAAAAGAGTTAAAGATGAAGGATGCAACTGGGGCTGGTGATGCTTTTATGGGAGCTGTATTAGCTCAAGTTGTTGAAAACCCACATAAATCAATGGAGGAAATAGTTAAGACTGCAAATATAGTTGGAGGTATAACTACAACTAAAATAGGTGCACTTGAATCTATACCAACTTGGGATGAGGTTTTAACTTTCATCAAAAACAGCTAGAAGTAATTGTGCTGAAATATTAACCAATTACAAAATTTATATTGTGTTAAATTAAATATCACCAAATAATATTAAAATAAGATATATCTTGAGTTAAATCTAGAGATGTATCTTATTTTTTACATAATATAAAAAATTAGGTTAGAATAAAGATAAAATTAAGCAACTTACTCTAAATTATAAGTTATCTAAAAAGTTATATAAACAAATAAGAAGGAATTGCCTTAAATAGGAAAAAGCAACCTGATGTGTAAGCGCTAACATGTTATTATCTCATTAAGTTATCGGTTACATTATGGATTATATAAAACAAAGAAGTTGAGAAAGTGAAAAAATATGTAGTTTAATTTTATTTGCTATTACAGTAAATTTTACTGGCTTCTCACTTGCTAAAACTAGTGATGTAAGTAAAAACATATTAGGATTTGATGATGGTGAAGAATATGTATCAATGTGGGTTCATGTTATTGAAGAAACAACAGATGGATAGGCATACTCAAAGTCTGTAAAGGAGTTTAATGAAAAATTCAATGGAAAATACTTTTTGGATATTGAGTTTGTTCCTCGTAATGAAAGTGGAGGAGTGTATTCAGATAAGGTTAATGTATCAGTAATATCAGGTGGATTACCAGATGTAATCACTGTTGATGGACCTAATATATCAGTATATGCAGCAAATAATATTATTCAGCCATTATCAAATCTATCAGAAGAAGAGAAAAGTATATATCTTCCTTAAATTATAGAGCAAGAAACTGTAAATGGAAATTTATATGATTTAGGGGTAATGGAGTCTAGTGTGGGATTTTATTATAACAATGATATTATAGAAGATGCAGGCATAGAAGTTCCATCTATAAATAATCCATGGACATGGAGTGAATTTATTGAAATATGTAAAAAATTAAAGGAACATTTAGAAGATGGATATGTTATAGATATGCCATTCCCATCAGGTGAAAACAATTATCAGATTTTAAAGACGATGGATTATTTAAGCAATTATATGATCAACTAGTAATATATGGACGCCCAAGATCTAAATCATCAGCGTATCCTCAGATAAGTACATCATTTCAACAAGCTATTGAAGGAGTATTATTAAATTCAAAAGGAGAAACCGATGAATTTGAATATGGCTCATTAGAAAGAATATTATCTAGGGAAAACTTAATCCTAGCAATGAAGATAGTAATATCCAATAAAGGAAGCAATGGAGTTGATGGAATGACAGTTTATGAACTTAAACAATTTCTACAAACAAAATGGACTAAAATTAGAGAAGATATATTCAATAATGAGTACAAACTAATGCTAGTTAGAACAGCTGAAATCCCAAAACCAAACGGAGGTACTAGGTTACTAGTAATACATACGGTTTTAGATAGACTTATTCAACAAGCAATTGAACAAGAACTAAACCTAATTTATGATGAAAATTTCTCGGAGAATAGTTTTGAATTCCACCCTGGTAGAGCTGCAAAAGATAGAATAAAGAAAGCTGAAGATTATATTAATAAAGAAGCATAAAGACAAACTACGAGAAATATTATCAAGGGCAAAACCGATGACTTTGGAACAAAGAATAATTAAGCTAAATCAAGTTAATATAGTTTGGATTAATTATTATGGAATAGCAAAGTGTAAAGGCATTGTTATTCAATGGGATAAATGGATTAAACAGAGATTAAGAATGTGTATATGGAAATAGTGAAAGAAGATTAAAACAAGATATAAAAACCTTAAGAAACTAGCACTTAATCACTATCAAGCAATAAAATTTGCCAATACCCGAAAAGGATACTGGCGAGTAGCAAATAGTGCAATATTAAATACTACACTAACAAATCAATTCTTTAACGACTTAGGCTTGAAAAGCCTAACGCGTCAATATATTAAAATTCATTAAACTTAAGGAACCGCCGTATACCGGACGGTACGTACGGTGGTGTGAGAGGACGGAAAATAAAATAATTATTTTCCTCCTACTCGATGTAATTTATTCAGCTTTTTTAGGTTTTATAAAGCATCCAATAACTAAAGCAATTAAAGTAGGAATAACCCATCCAAATCCAACACTAGCTAAAGGAAGGAAGTTTAAGGCACTACCAAATAGTGCAAATAATAATCCAAATACTAATGAAGTATAAACAGCCAATCTAATAGCTATTATATTAGTTAAAATCTTATTAAACATAGTAACTATAATAATAGTAATAGCCACAGGATATAAAACATTTAATATTGGAACAGATAACTTAACAATCTTATCAACACCTTGACAAGCAATTATGTAACTCATTATAGAAATAGCAATTGCATTGAATTTATAAGATAACTTTCCATTAGTTACTTTTTCAAAGAAAGTAGAACCAGCTGTTAACAGTCCTATAGAAGTTGTTAAACAAGCAAGACCGATGGCAGCTCCGATTAAACCTACACCAAAAGTACCTAAAATTCTTCCAGCAATAAACACTAATAATGAAGTGTTTGATATGTTTGCATCAACTAAGTTTACAGTATGAGCACCTATATACGTTAATCCACCGTAAACAAATGCTAATCCAATAACTGCAATAATACTAGCTTTTAATAATACAGAATTAATTTCTTTTCCTTTATAGCCCTTATCAATTATAGAAGAAGTTATTACTCCTGCAAATAATAAGGCAGCTAATGCATCCATTGTTTGATATCCTTCAAGTAAAGATGTTGATAATACATTAGTTGCATCAGTTGATACAATTTCACCAATAGGGCTTATTACCCCTTTTACAATTACTATAGCTAATATTATTATTAATGCTGGTGTTAAGAATTTACCTATAGTATCAATAATTGATGAACGTCTTAATACAAAGAATAAGTTAATAATAAAGTAAATTGCCATTACTATTATTGGCGACCAATTAGGGAAAAATGGAAATATTGAAATTTCAAAAGTTGTTGCAGCAGTTCTTGGAATTGCTAATAGTGGTCCTATTGCAAAGAATAAAACAGTTGTAAGAATTAAAGTGAATTTTACACCTATTTTATTTGTTATACCTTCAAAAGTACCATTACCTCTTGAGCATGCAAGTATAGCAAGTAAAGGTAGTCCAACACCTGTTAGAACAAATCCAACTATACCTAATAAGTATTTGTCACCTAGCATATTTCCAAGTGCAGGTGGGAAGATTAAATTTCCGGCACCGAAAAACATTGAAAATAGGGCAAAACCTACTACAATAGAATCTCTTGTTTTATTTTTCATATGTATACCTCTTTCTAAAGAATAATTTAATATAAGATTTAATTAATAAATTAATAATTATTAATTGCGAACTTAATAATAACATTTATTATAGCTATTTTCAAATAAATAAACTATATATATTTGAAAATAACTATACATAAAAAGCTATTAATGGTTATTTTATAGGGAATAATAAAAATTATAAAATAGAAGTAGATATGAATTTTGTAAAGGCATTGGGATAAATTACTTTATTCTTTTTTTAAATAGCCTATTATGATATTATAATATTATAGAGAACTCCTTCTCATTACAGTTGAAGGAGTAATTTGAAATAGCCAAATTGAAAATTTATATTTTCAGTTAAGTATACTAAAATTTTACTTGTGTAAGAGAGGGAATAATATGAAAGTAAGAAAGGCAATAATACCAGCAGCTGGACTTGGTACAAGATTTTTACCAGCAACAAAAGCTCAGCCGAAGGAAATGCTTCCAATAGTAGATAAGCCAACAATTCAATATATAATTGAAGAGGCAGTAGCATCGGGGATTGAAGAAATACTAATAATTACAGGAAGAAATAAAAAGTCTATTGAAGATCATTTTGATAAATCAGTTGAATTAGAAATAGAACTTGAAAAAGCAGGAAAGCAAGAAATGCTTGAGATGGTTAGAGGAATTTCTGATATGGTGGATATTCACTATATAAGACAAAAGGAACCAAGAGGTTTAGGTCATGCAATTCATTGTGCAAAATCTTTCGTTGGTAATGAACCATTTGCAGTAATGTTAGGTGATGATGTTGTTGATAGTGAAGTTCCATGCTTAAAGCAATTAATTAACTGCTTTAATGAGTATAAGACTACTATATTAGGAGTTCAAACAGTAGATCCTAAAAATGTTGATAAGTATGGTATTGTTGATGGAATTCATATAGAAGATAGAGTATATAAGGTTAAAAGATTAGTTGAAAAGCCAGCAGTAGATGAGGCACCAAGTAATGTAGCTATATTAGGAAGATATATTATTACTCCTCAAATATTTGAAATATTAGAAAATACTGCGCCAGGAAAAGGAAATGAAATTCAATTAACAGATGCATTAGAAACATTAATTAAAAATGAAGCAATGTATGCATATGATTTTGAAGGACAAAGATATGATGTTGGTGATAAGTTAGGATTCTTACAAGCAACTGTTGAGTTTGCAATGAAGAGGGAAGAACTTAGAGAACCATTTATAGAGTATTTAAATACTAAACCTTGGGAAAGATAGTTAAATATTTAAAAGATATAATCAATAAGGTTTGATTACTTTAGAGAATAGAAAAGTCAAACTTATATTGATTATATCTTTTTTATTAATAAACTTAGGAAAGATTATTCTTTATATAAGTCAAAATTCCTAAGAGTATAAAGAAAGTAATGATTACTTTTGGGGCTCCAATATAGCAATCAATTAAGTTCATCAATCCAAAGCTTATAAATGATGTACCAAAACCTATAGTTAATACTTTTATATCATTATTTACACTGTTAGTAATAATTTTATAAAAGGTATAAATTATTGAAAGAATTAAAAGAACGAATAGAATACTTCCTAAAATGCCTAGTTCAACTTGTATTTTTAAAAAGATATTATGAGGATGAAGCGCTAAGTATTCATCATGAACAGAATATTCAGGATAATTATTTATATATATAGGATAATCAACGGAGAAATTTTCGTAACCGACTCCTGTTAATAAATTATCTTTTATCATTAATTTGGTGATTTCCCAAATTTTGAAACGTGAACTGTTTTGAGTAGTATCAAAAATTTGAAGGAATCTCACTCTGCTTTGAGGAAGAATGAATAATATTATCGGAATAAATAAAGATATCACTAAATATTTTTTATTCCATAAGATATAAAATAACATAAATCCAATTATTATTGATAGAAGTGCACTTCTAGATTGAGAAAAAATAATATTTATTAAAAGTAATATAATTAATACTAGATATAAGAATTTTTTCTTTTTATATTTAGTATTAATTAATAGTGAAATAACTATAAAAATCAATAAAATAGAATATGCACTTAAGTTATTAGGGTTTTCTAAAAACGAAGGTATACGTATGCTAGGATCTATTGAATAGCCTAGATACAATGTGTAAATAATTTGTGAAATACTGAATATACCTGATAAAAAACCTGTAAATATAAGACACTTAAAAATAGCAGTGAGTTCTTTTAGTTTATATGCAATTAAATAAAATACAAATATATACATTGAGAATCTAATGCTATTTGTTAAAGCAATATGCTTATCAGTAGCAATAAAAGTAGATAGATACATAAGAATATTGATACAAGAAATTATTAAAATACAGGGATTATTAACAATATTTTTAATAAGTGATATTAGTTCTATTCTTTCTTCATTAAATAGTAATAATGACAATATATACAATAAAGCTAAAAGATATAGAACAGTATCAGCACTGATAATTCCATAGGTTGGTAGTATAGGATAGATTGTTATGTAAAGTAATAATAGTATATATACAACTTTTCTGTAAATTTTCATGTTAAACACCTTTCAAAAATAAGGATATAATAATTATTATTATATCCTTAATAATAGAATATATGACATTTTTATCTAGGTATAAGCCCTATTTTCTTTTGCATCTTTCTTAAATTCTTAATAGCAGCATAATTTGCTTTTTCAGCACCAAGCTTATAAATTTCTTCTAAAGCTTTTTTATCTTTAAGTAAGTTGTTTACTCTTTCTTGAATAGGAGCTAATTCTTCAACAATTGCATCTGCAACATCTTTCTTTAAATCAGCATATCCCTTATCTTTGTAAAGCTCAACAACTGCATCTTTACTATATCCCTTAATTGAAATAAGAATATCAAGTAAGTTCTTAACGCCTGGTTGTTCATCAGTATAATTTATAACACCAATACTATCAGTTACAGCTCTAGAAATTTTCTTTCTTATAACTTCAGGAGGATCCATAATTAAGATGTAGCTATTAGGATTATCATCAGACTTAGACATCTTCTTAGTAGGATCTTGAAGACTCATAACCTTAGCTCCAACTGGTGGAATATAAGGATCTGGTACTTTAAATGTTGGACTGTAAGCATTATTAAATCTTGTAGCTAAATCTCTAGCAAGTTCTAAGTGTTGCTTTTGGTCAATTCCAACAGGAACTAAATCAGTGTTATATAATAATATATCAGCAGCCATAAGAACAGGATAAGTAAATAAACCAGCAGGGATTGAGTCACCGTGCTTTTTAGATTTATCCTTAAATTGAGTCATTCTTGAAAGCTCACCCATATAAGTATTACATGTTAATAACCAAGCACCTTCTGAGTGTGCAGGCACATGTGATTGAATAAATAATGTATTTTTATTTGGGTCAATACCGCAAGCAATATAGATTGCTAAAACTTCTAAAGTTCTTTTTCTTAAATCTGCAGGAACTTGTTTAACTGTAATTGCATGTAAATCAACTACACAGAAAAAACAATCGTATTCATTTTGAAGCTTAACCCAATTCTTTAATGCTCCTAAATAATTTCCTAAAGTTAAATTTCCAGAAGGTTGAATTCCGCTGAAAATTATCTTTTTCTTATCTGCTATGTTTTCCAAAGATAGCACCCCTTTTCTAAATTTTAAGGCTAGTAATAATTTGACCTTTTCAGTCGTACATGATTAATTATAGTTACTATTATAAAATTACCAAAATTTTATGTCAAATGAATTATGCTATATGATGATAAAGTATAATAAAAAAGGAGCTACACTAGTAGCTCCTACATTTAATTCTAAATAATTATCTTCTGTCTCTATTCATTTTTTGAGCTTTTCTAGCTCTTCTGCAGTCTGGGCATCTTACAGGATCATTTTCAAATCCTTTTTCTTTGTAGAATTCTTGTTCTCCTACAGTAAATACAAATTCTTTTCCACAGTCCTTACAAATGATCTTCTTATCTTCCATTTTCATTTACCTCCTTAAAATCCATAGGGCTAATCTTGATAAAACTACTAACTTAACCCACTAAGGAAAAAAGGGGTATTTAATGATATTATCATAGAATTTCCTAATGATTTTTATTACACTATTATTATAGCATAATTTACCAAAAACGCAACAAAGATACTGTTAAAATAAGGTAAAATTATTTCTTTTTATAACGAACTTGAAAAGCGATATAAGCAATTAATGGAATTACTATAAATAATACTAGATTAATGTATTGATAATACTTTAGTATAAAAAATAAAATATAATTATTCCTAGAAATAAAGCTTGAAAATATAAATACAGCCAGTGTATAAACTGTTATGAAATATTTAGTATTTTTAATATACTTTTTATATATTATGTATATTCCATAAGTACAAAGAATATATTTCAAGAAAAATCCTGCAACTGTTTGATATAAGAAAAAGAATTCTCCAAATTCTAAAAATCCTCCAATTTGAACTCTTTGACTTTGAGTAAATTCAGGATAAAACAAATTCGCAGCTCTAATAGGTCCAAAACTAGATAATATACCAATTAAAACATAAATGCAGACGGCACCTAATATACCTAATCCAATAACACTATGCTTTCTTAAGTCTTTTCCACTATTTAAGTATTTTAAATAAGGTAAGGCAATAACAAAAGCAGATAATGAACCTAAAACAAGTAAAGGGGTAGAGAAAAATTCACTACTGATATTGCCAGATAGTACTGGCATTATATATTTAATATCCTTATATTTTTCAGTAATAATAGCTAATAAGGCAGTATTAACACCTAATGAAGATATTAATATTATTACAAATGTTAATAATGTACTCATACTTTTTCCTATTAAAAATACTGATGGTAAAAGGAAAAATATTATTATATACCACGTAGGAGTTTCTAGGAAAAAGCAAGACTTAATAACATTAGCTTCTACAGAAGTAGCTTCTAATGAGGCTAAAAATAATCCAAATGCAAATAGAAGCAAAAATATATTTCCTAAAGTCTTAGAAAGACCAATGGTAAATATCTCATTTATATTATAAACTTTTTTAGAATCCATAACATAAATTAAGTACATCGCAAATGCAAAAAATATTAAATATATAATTAATGTATATAGCCAAGTGTCCCTTCCCCCCTCTTTAATAAACAAAGAAGGATATGTTTTTAATGATATATATGTAACACTAAATATAAAGAGTATAAAGTGTTTTGCTGATATTTTATTCATTTTTATTCCTCCAACACTAAATATAAACTGACTTTCTTAACTTTAAGTAAGGTTTTAATCAAAACTAAAGCATAGAATAAGTTATCTAAGAGTGAAGTGTTATTAACTCCAGAATATATAATTTGAAATTAATAATATTCACTATAAGATAAGCTAAGTCTATTTTATTATTCTCAAAAAAAATGAATATTAAACATGTGTAGAGGAATAATATCCTTAGGTGATGTAAATGGATAATTTAAGTTATATTAAACAACGATTTGAAGGGAATTTTGATGTAAAGTATAAAGATGTAAATACAATAATTGGTGATGGTACTATTGTATTTATAGATGATTTATGTAATGGTCAATGGATGATGGAGTATTTAATATTACCATTAAGGGGATTTGGACAATTAAAGGGAACTTCTATAAAAACCCCTAATGATTTATTGGAAAAGGTGCTAGATATAAGTGCAACTGGAGTGGCGAAGGATTTAGATGATGCACTTATGCATGTTTTGTCAGGAGATGCTATATTAGTTTTAAAAGATTTTAGTGAAATTATCTTTTGTGAGGTTAAAAACTTTCCAAGAAGGGGAATAGGAATACCTGAAACAGAAGCTGTTTTAAAGGGGCCTAGAGAAGGGTTTAATGAACTTATAGTAGATAATGTTGCACTAATAAGAAGACGTGTAAAAAATCCTAATTTGAAATTTGAAGCTGTTGTAGTTGGTGAAGAATCGCAAACAGCTGTTGCACTTGCATATATTAAAGGAGTTGCTCCAAATGAATTAGTAGATAAAGTGAAAAATAAAATTAAAAATTTAGATATGAGATTTATATTAGATTCTAATTATATTGAAGCAAATTTAAAAAAGCAGCATTCGTTTTTTGATACTATAGGGTATACTGAAAAGCCAGATGAGGTGGCAGCAAAGTTATTTGAAGGGCGTATAGCACTTATTGTAGATGGCACACCTTTTGTAATAACAGCTCCATATTTCTTTTTAGAAAACTTTCAAATGCCTGATGATTACTATATAAATAGGTATTATACAAATTTTAACAGGATTTTAAGGTGGATTGCATTTTTAATGGCTTCATTTTTGCCAGGACTTTATGTTGCAATAATTACATATCATTTTTCAATGATTCCGAGCCTATTTGTATTTAGGTTAGCGGTATCAAGGGCTGGAGTACCATTACCTACTTTTATTGAAGTAATTGTAATGATGCTTGCATTTCAACTCATTAAGGAAGCCGGCTTGAGATTGCCACACCCTATTGGTGGAGCAATGAGTATAGTATCTGCTCTTATTTTAGGGGATGCGGCTGTAGGGGCAGGAATTGCATCAAGAATTACTATAATTGTAGTTGCAATAAGTACATTAAGTTATTTCTTAATTCCTAAAATTTATGGTGCAGTTTCATTTTGGTCAATAGTAATAATGTTAGCATCAGCATTATTAGGTTTGCCAGGTTTCTTATGTGCTTCAATGATTTATGTTATTCAAATAGTAGAACTTGATTCTGTAGGATATCCATTTTTATTTCCACTTGGCACTGTAAGTGAATATAGATTTAAGGATGTATTCTTTAGAGGAAAGTTAAATAGAATTTCTAATAAAATAATAGGAGCAGGAGGTAATAAGGCTAATGAAAAATAGACGAATAAAGGCTTGGGTTTTATGTTGTGTAATTTTATTGCCATTACTTCTAACAGGATGTTTTAATTATCATGATATTAATAAAGTCACATTTCCAACAAGTGTGATTTTTGATGTTGATGATTTAGGAAAGAGTATTTTATATTTAGATTGTATAAAGCCTTATAGAAGTACTAATGATAGTTCAGATAAGGGAAGACGTATTATTTATAAAGGTGAAGGAAAAACAGCTATGGAGGCCTTAGAGGATATTAATAGGGTATCTAGTTATAAACTTGATTATAGTCAAACTAGAGCATATATATTTACTGAAAAGGCTGCAAGAAATGGAATAAAAAAGTTTTTAGATTTAATTAATAATAATAGTGATTTTCAAATTAAGCCAAGTGCTTTTGTTTATTATGGAGATGTTGAAGATTTATTAGATACTGTATCAGGAGATGAAGAATATTTAGGATTATTTTTAAATGATTTAGTTGGTAAGGAGAAGTATAATTCTAAGTCAGTAAGATCTAATATTAATTATTATTTAAGTAATACATTAATGGGAGGAAATACAGCATTATTAACATCTATTGATTTAAAGGAAGATGCATTAGATAAAAAGATAGAAATAAATGGAGCATCTATTTTCAAAGATAATGTTTTGGTTGAAAAAATAGATGTAGAAAATACTTTAATGTATAATATGTTAATGGGTGGAGCTAAAAGTGGGGTATTAGAAGCAACTAACCCAAATAGTAAATCAGATTTTATTAGTTTAGAAATATTAGATAGCAGTGTTAAAGATACTTTAAATTACGAAGATGGAAAATTTAAATTAATAAAAGAAGTTAATGTTGATGTAGATATAAGTGAAATACAAGGGAATTTAGTAGTTGATCAATCAGTGTTAGATTATATTGTTTATAATGAAGAAGAATATATTAATGGATATATGGAATATATTTTTAATAAGTACAAAGAGAAGGATTTAGATATTTTTGATATTAAAAGATTAGCAGAAATGTACTTTCCAAAGGAAGATATAGAAGATCCATTAAGTATAGCTGATTTAGAAGTAAGAACTAAATTAACTATTAAGGGAACTGGAGTTGCTAAAGATAGTCTTTAAATAATAAATAAAAAGCCCTTATTAATTATTTAATATATTAATAAAAAGTATCATATATTATAAAAAGATGAATAGTTTATATATATAATTAATTAAAAGTTAGAATCTTATTTATAGTTTTTAGCTTAAAATTTAGTTAGCCATTGTTAAAGAACAAAGGAAAAGATAGTTATAAAGTCATTTTCCTTGTTCTTTTTTTTATTACTATAAATATACTATATTATAGACTTATTATTAGCTTCAAAAGCAATTTTACTATAGATAAAAGGTAGGTTTTAAATAGACATATGTGAATATGTCCAATATGGTTAACGAATTGACTTGAATTTGAATAAGATATATTAGAGAGAATTTAAGGTAGGGACTATGAATAAGAAGAAACTACTATCTTTAATTAAGCAACGTGAAGGAACTAAGCTAGATTTTAAATTACAAATAGATATTTCATCTGAATCTGGGAAAAAAGAACTTGCTAAAGATGTATGTGCTATAGCTAATTCTAGAGGGGGAAGAGGATATCTTATAATTGGAATTGAGGACAGAACTAAAAGAATAATTGGAATTAATAAGCTTAAATCATTAGATGAGGAAAAAATTCAACAGGTTGTAAGCTCAAGATGTGAACCTCCTATTCCTATAACTGTTGAAATAGTTAATATAGAAGGCAAAGATATAGGAATAATAACTATATTTGATGGGGGACAAAAACCTTATCAAATAAAGGAAACAGGGGCATTTCATATTAGGAGAGGTTCAATTACTGACATAATGAGAAAGTCAGAATTAGTAGCAGCATTTGAAGAAAATCAATTAATGACAGTTGAGACTTGCCAAATGATCAATAGTAGCGCTGAATTTTTAAATATGGATTTAGTTGCAAGATATTTTAAAAACAAGGGGATAATTGTTAATAAGGAAAATGAAAGCTTTTTACTTCAAAGTGCAGGGATAACTTTTTTAGATAAAAGAACAAGAAAGGTTAGATGTACATTTGGAGGATTACTTGTATTTTCTGATAATAATAGTATATGTATACCTCACAATACTATTAGAATTATAAATAAGTATAATGATAAATATCCTAAGTCTAAAATGATTAATGGAAATTTACTAAGTATGATAGATATTGTTGAGAAAGAAATGTATACGTTATTACCAAGTAAATATCCCGTTTATGCAGTTATGGAAGCAGTTAAAAACTCAGTAATGTATAGAGAATATTCTAAAATAGATAAGATTATTGAAATTATTTTAACTAAAAATTCAATAATAGTAATTAGTCCAGGTCAATTAGTAGATAGAAATAATATATTTGGAGATATGGGATATAGTAAAAGAAATATGTGGATTTACGATAAGCTTATATCTTTAGATGAGGGAAAGAGATTTATTAATGATGGAAATGGAATAGTTAGAATAAAGGAAGCATTTAAGGGGAAAAGAAAGGTTCGGTTAATCAATTCTACTTTAGAGGATTGTTTTAAGGTTATATTACCGATGAACACTGAATAATATATTTTTTAAAGCTAATAATAACTTCATAAAAATATGGGTAAATTGTTTATGTTCTTATGTTAAATGCACATCTTTTTCTTATGAAAAAGATGTTATAAATAATTTTATATAAAAAGGAGTGGTTCCAATGATTCAAGTTTTTTGTGCAAGAAGAGGTTCTGGAAAGACAAAAAGATTAATTGAATTAGCAAATAACCAAATGGTTGATGCTAAAGGTGATTCAGTTTATATTGATGATGATTCAAGACCAATGCTACAATTATCTAGAGGAATAAGATTTATAGATACTAATGAGTATTATGTTGAAGATTGCCAAAGCTTTTACGGAATGTTATGTGGGATAATTTCATCTAATTATGATATTGAAAATATTTATATTGATGGATTATCTAATATTGTTAATTGTACTATGAAGGATGCCACTGAATTATTTAGAAAGATTGCTGGATTAACAGATAGATTTGGTATTAACGTTTATATTAATATTAATGTTGATACAAGTGAAGAAGTACCGGATTGTATTAAAGAATATGTAGCATAGGGTTGAAAATAATTAAATTTAGATAAATAGTAAAAAGTTGCTATTAGGTTTTAGTATTATATAATGCTAAAATCTTTATAGTAGCTTTTTTTACATAAAATTTTATATTTTAACTTATTAGTAGTTTAACTATAGTTGAAGAAGTTTGAATTCATGAAATCTTCTTGATAAAACAACTTAATAAATATATACTAAAGATATGATTTTTTATTGGAGGTAAGGATATGGCTAACGTTTTAGACGAGTTATTAGATCGTGGATACATAAAGCAATTTACTCATGAAGAAGAAACTAGAGAATTGCTAGAAAAGGAGAAAATAACTTTTTATATAGGATTTGACCCAACAGCTGATAGCTTACATGTAGGTCACTTTATAGCAATGATGTTTATGGCTCACATGCAAAAGGCTGGACACAGACCAATAGCTTTACTTGGTGGCGGAACTGCAATGGTTGGAGATCCATCAGGAAAAACTGATATGAGATCTATGCTTACAAAAGAGCAAATTGAGCATAATGTTTCTTGTATAAAAAAACAAATGGAAAAGTTTATAGACTTTTCAGATGATAAAGCTATATTAGTAAATAATGCAGATTGGTTACTAAACTTAAACTATGTTGATTTCTTAAGAGAAGTAGGAGTTCACTTCTCAGTAAATAGAATGTTAACGGCAGAATGCTTCAAACAAAGATTAGAAAAGGGATTATCATTCTTAGAATTTAACTATATGTTAATGCAAGGATATGATTTCTATGTATTAAATCAAAAATATAACTGTAAGATGGAATTAGGTGGAGATGACCAATGGTCAAACATGATTGCAGGTGTTGAATTAGTTAGAAGAAAAGCTCAAGGGCAAGCTATGGCAATGACTTGTACATTATTAACTAACAGCCAAGGTCAAAAGATGGGTAAAACAGTAGGTGGAGCTTTATGGTTAGATCCAGAAAAGACATCACCATACGATTTCTATCAATACTGGAGAAATGTAGATGATGCTGATGTTGAGAAGTGTTTAGCATTACTAACATTCTTACCTATGGATGAAGTAAGAAGACTTGGAGCTTTAGAAGGTGCTGAAATCAATAAAGCTAAAGCTGTTCTTGCTTACGAAGTAACTAAGCTTGTTCACGGTGAGGAAGAAGCTGCTAAGGCTAAATCAGCTGCAGAAGCATTATTTGCTGGTGGAGTTGATATGAGTAATGTTCCTACAGTTACTATTTCTAAAGACAGATTAGGAGCTACTATTTTAGATATAATGGCAGAAAATAAAATCGTTCCATCAAAAGCTGAAGGAAGAAGATTAATCCAACAAGGTGGTTTATCTTTAAATGGAGAAAAAGTTACAGATGTAACTAGAACTTTAAATGAAGAAGACATTCAAGATGGATCTGCTTTAATTAAAAGAGGAAAGAAAAACTATCATAAAATAGTTGTTGAATAGTTATAAATACTATATTTGCCTTCAAGGACTAATCCAATATATGGATTGACCTTGAAGGCTTTTTATTTTAAGATTAAGTGGTTATAATATATAAGGAATAAGTTTAGACACGAGATAAGGGGGATGATTATGGCACTATATGCTATTTCTGATTTACATCTTGCATTAAGTACAGATAAACCTATGGACATATTTGGTGGTCATTGGGTTAATCACGATGAGAAGATAAAGAAAAATTGGGAAAATAAAATAACAGAAGAAGATACTGTACTAATTGCTGGAGATATTTCTTGGTCTATGAAGCATGAAGATAGTAAGATGGATTTAGATTGGGTAAATTCTCTTCCAGGTAAAAAGATTATAAGCAAAGGAAATCATGATTATTGGTGGAATAGTATTTCGAAGTTAAATGCAATGTATGATAATACTAAGTTCTTACAAAATAACTTTTATACATATAATGATTATGCTATCTGTGGTACAAGAGGATGGCTTGATCCAAGTAGTGATAAGTTTAATTCTAAAGATGCAAAAATATATGCAAGGGAACAAATTAGATTACGACTGTCATTAGATGAAGCAAAGAAACAAGGATTTGATAAATTTATAGTTATGATTCATTATCCTCCTTTTGGTGAAGAAAATAAGGAATCTGAACTAATGAAAATATTTAAAGAGTACAATGTTGAAAAAGTTATATATGGACATTTACATGGACCATCTAATGTTAAGGCAATAGAGGGAGTAATAAATGGAATTGAATATATAATGACATCATGTGATTTTATAGATTTTGATCCAATTAAAGTTTTAGATTAATATGAATTTGTAATTTTTGGTTACAGTTTTAAGTGTTTTTGATATAATGTATTTGTATAAAAATTAAGGGTGATGTGTATGGCGATGCAAAACTGGAAAAGTTTCCTTATGCCTTATGAACAGGCAGTAGATGAGCTAAAGGTTAAACTTAAGAGTATAAGAAAAGAGTATAGAAAAAGAAATGAATATTCTCCAATTGAATTTGTTACTGGAAGAGTTAAAGAAGTTTCAAGCCTTTTAGAAAAGGCAAATAAATTTGAAATTCCTTTAGATAGAGTAGGTGAAGAAATGGAGGACATAGCTGGTATAAGAATTATGTGCCAGTTTGTTGATGATATAGATACAGTTATAGAGTTAATTAGAGCTAGAAAAGATATGCAAATACTTTATGAAAAAGATTATGTTAGAAATGTTAAACCAAGTGGATATAGAAGTTACCATATGATTATTAAGTATACTGTATATATGGCAGATGGTCCTAAACCTATATTAGCAGAGTTTCAAATAAGAACTTTAGCAATGAATTTCTGGGCAACTATAGAGCATTCATTGAATTATAAATATAAGCAGCATATACCTAAGGAGATTCAGGATAAACTTAAATTAGCAGCAGATTCAGCTTTTAATCTAGATGAGCAAATGCTAGAAATAAAGGATGAAATTAAGGATGCTCAAAGATTATTTGAAGTTAAGTCTGATATTATTACAAATATAATGAATAATATTATGACATTAATGTCTTTAGGAAAGACTGGAGAAGCAAGTAGATATCAAGTAATGTTAAATAAGTTAATAGAGGAAGGGGAAGTTTGGGAATTAAATAACTTACTTGACTCTATTAAACGTGATATTATCAGATATAAAGATAATTAAAAATAAAGTTGGCGTAAAGCTGACTTTATTTTTATATTTATAAAGAATATTTTAGTATAATAAATAAAAATAATAATTTAATACGAAAGTAGTATTTAAATATGTAAGAACTAATACTTTATAAGTAATTCTTTTTAATTATAGGATATTATCAAGGTAATTTGCCACTTGTAACCTTGTATGGTATACTTAAGGTAATGGGGGTGGCTTATGAAATCAAGAACTAATATCAAAGACAATTGTTTTTTGATTGTTGTATTTATTTTAATGATAAGCTTTACAATGAACATTTATCAAGCCATAGAAAATAAAAAGTATACATATGAGCTTGGAAAGCAAAATTATAATAAAATTGAAGAAATAAGATATAGAAATGAATCTATACTATCAATATTAGATAGCTGTGTTTCAGCAGGAAGTGTAAACAATATTGATTTATTCACCTTATATAGAAATTATAGTAAGATATCAGAAGTCGAGTTAAGCTTATGGAGTAATTACCTTAATTCAGACAATAGTATATTTATGAATAAGAGAAGTAATTCAAAAAATATTGTTTTAAACACCACAAGTAAAAATGAATTATATTCAGAGATTGAAGAATTACTATATTCATATATCCAAAATGATATGACAGAAAAAATTGATGTAATAGAGCTAAAAGGAAAAGTATTAACAGATTTTAAACAGCTAAAGGATATGGCAACAGATTTAAATAATTACTTTACAGAGTTCTACTCAAAAAATTGTAATGTACCTGATAGCAAAAAAGAAAAGACTATGATACAGGAAGATTATTGGGTAGATATACTTCAAGGAATGCAAGAAGTTAATAATAAATATGTAGAATATGAATTTGTTTATTAGAGCATATTTATTATGATAAATTTAATAAAAGAAGCTAAGCAGTTTAAGCTGCTTAGCTTTTACTTTATCTTAGTGGTGACATCCACCGCCACAAGAACCACATCCACCTTCAACTTCGATAACAGGCTTTAATGATAATCCTCTACCACCGTTTTCTTCTGATGAAAGTAATCTAAATCCACCAAATTCATCAACTAATTTTTCTTCAGCAATTAAAGTGATGTCGTTAATCTTTTCAGAAACGTCTCCTTCTTTTGCTTCATCAACAGTTATATTGAAAGCTGGGCCACTGCAACCAAATCCAGCTAAGTTTATTCTTATGCTGTAGTTTTCTACTTCATTTTCTTCAAGGAAAGCTTTGAATTCCTTGTATGCTTCTTCACTTACTAAAAATTTACTCATTATGTTCACCTCGCGAATTTTTTTGAAATTATGTTTATAGTATACCATATTACTCGGAAATAGCAATATATTTTTTAGGACATAATGTAAAAATATTCCTAATGAATAAAATATCACATATTGAATTTTGAATAAATTGTCAATATAATATAAAAGGTATTGAAGATACTATTATTATAATAATTTTAATATAACCAAATTTAACTATTAATATTATAGTTAATTATTAATTTAGCAAATGAATTGTTGAAAAGAGAGGATTGTTAATTTTGAAGCCTTTTGATAGAGAATATGTTTTAGATAAAATACAAGAATACAATAATAAAATAAAAAATAACAAAATAGGTGACTTTGAAATAAAATCAATTGATGGATTAAAAGGAACGATCCAGGGATATTTATACTCTAAAGAAGATGAGTTAAATGTTAGGATATTAGAGTTACATGCACCAGAACATGTATGGATGAGATTGACGCCATTAGAGATACAAGCCTCATATTTTGCTATAAAAATGGCAAAAGGAAAAGTTGGGGTAGTTGGACTTGGACTTGGGTATGCTGTTGAAGAAATGGCTAAAAAGCCTGAAGTAGAAGAAATAACTGTTTATGAAATAAGCCAAGAAGTTGTAGACTTATATTATAGTAATTTTCCTAAAAATCCCAAGATTAATATAGTCTGTTGTAATGCTTATGAAGCAGAAAGAAAAGAATTTGACTTCTTTTATGCTGATATATATGAATATAAAATAACTTCACAAATAGTTGAAGATTATAAAAAGTTTAATGAACTTCATAATATCGAAGAATATAGTTTCTTTGGAATGGAACATTTCTTATTAAGTTGTAGTTATACAGAAATAGTATGGGTTTATATACCAGAAAATTGGATGGAATCAAGTAGAAGAGCTTTTGAAGCAATTCAAGAATCAAATCTTTTACCTTATTATGAAAAGCTTGACGAAAATTTAGTTTCTCAAGTTTTAGAAGAGTTCAAAGAAGTATTAAATGATATTTAAATTAAGAGCATCAGGAATAGTTCATATTTTGAATTATACTTAGATGCTCTTATAATTATTTGTTAAAAATAATCTAAAAAACATTGACTTATTACCAATAAGTGTAAATAATGTATATATAAGATATATTTTTGTTGGGGTTTATGTTATGAAATGTGCAGTTATTGATATAAGAGGGAAAAGTAGAAAAAAGTTAGGGAACTTTTTAATTACATTATATATATTAAATTTAACTGATTTATTCTTTACAAAATTTTTATTATGGAAAGCACCTGATTTATTTCGAGAAGCAAATTCATTTATGAAATTAATTATAAATGGAATTGAGCCATATTTTTTGAAAATAGGTGTATTTGCTTTAGTATTAATATATTGGTATTGGAGAAGTGAAAAATCTAATCTAACTCAAATGAAGAGATCAATATTTGTAGGGAAAGTGCTGATAGGAGCATATGCTATAATCAATATTATGCATTTAATAAATATGATAATATATTTAAAAGTAAGTTAATTGACTTTTAAATAGAATCAATGTTAGTGATTATAGAAAAATAATTGTTAAAGAAACAAGGTTAAGCAAAGACAAGGTTTTATAGTTTAAGAAAGAAATTTAAATTAAGATATTAAATAATGAGATTAGAAGTATAGTTATTTCTAATCTCATTATTTTTTAGTTTATTAGATATAAATGTAAATATTAAGAGTTGTTTTTTATATAAATAAACAGTATAGTTATTTAAATTATACTATGAAAGTAATGTAATAATTAATATGTGATGCTAATAAACTTGTATAAAAAGGGGTGATTATTAGTGAATTTAAAAAGTAGAAAATATTTAGCTTTAGTTGTGATTATGTTTTTTATACTAAGTTCAATTGTTGTTTTATCAAATAATTTTAAAGCTATAGATAATATAGTTACTATAGATAATAATAGTAAGTTGATTCAAGAAAAACATAAAAGTAACTTAATTGTTGAAAGTGATGATAATAAGGTTAAAAGTTATGAAGAAAACGAAGAAGAGGGAAGTGTAAGAATTTTTCCACAGGAGGAAGAGAAATATATAAAGTCATTACCTAATGTTAATACAAATGGACAAGTTATTTTAAGAAAATTATAAAATAGTTTTAAAAGCAGTAAGTAATGTACTTGCTGCTTTTAATTTATAGGCAGATCTTTGAAAATGGAATTATAGCATTAGGGACAGCACTATGTTCTCCAATGAATTTTTCCATCCAAATAACATCATTCCATTTACCAAATTTATAGCCACACTTAGTAAAATGAGCAACAGTTTTATATCCAAATTTTTTATGGAAGTTTTCACTTTTTTCATTAGGATAAGTTATGCAAGCATTAAGGTTTATTATATTTTGAAGTTTAAGATATTTCTCAAGTTCATTATAAAGCAAAGTACCAATACCACTTCTTGAATCACAATTTTGTACATAAATAGATGTTTCAACAGTCCAATCATAAGCAGGTCTTACTTTAAAAGCACTTGCATAAGCATATCCATAAATTTTATTATTATCTTCAGCAACCAAATAAGGATATCTAACTAAAGTATTTTTAATTCTATTTTTAAATTCCTCTACACTTGGAGTATCATATTCAAAGGTTATAGTTGTATTTTCAACATAGTATTTATAGATGTTAAGAAGTTCTTCTGCATCTTCAGGTTTTGCGACTCTAATATTCATTACTAATCCCCCAGTTTTTATATATTATAATTTAAGATTAGCAGATTTTAAATTGTATTTCCAATTATTTAAAGATGATTAGTATATGCACGAGTATTAATGATTTAATAATCTGATATAATATTATTAAAAATGTTAATTAGAATTTATTTGTAATAATATCTTAAGAAAATTGAAAATTACTTTTAAGTATTTAAGATTATAATATTACTAGTAGAAAACAATAATCAAAAGAGGGGATTGGCCTTATGATGGAGAGTTATTTATTAGCAATATTAGTATCGATGGTTTTAATAACAATAATAAATATAATTTTAAATAAAAAGAGCAGTGGGAAGATAAAGTGGCAACATTACTTATTTGGATATTTTTTAATTTTATATCTTGTTATTTCATTAAAAGATATAGTTGGGTTTCCAACTTTAAGTGATTTGGAAAGAAAAGTAATGTTAGGTGTACCTATATTTGATCCAGTATTAAATTTTATACCACTCAGCAGTGGAATAGAAATTTCAACAATACTTAATATAATATTCTTTATGCCATTTGGATTTTTACTACCAACATTATGGAATAAATTTAGAAAGTTTATACCTACAGTATTTGCAGGTTTTATATTTTCACTTATTATTGAAGTTGGACAATTATTCACTATTCGTGCAACAGATGTTGATGATTTAATAATGAATACTTTAGGAACTATTTTAGGTTTTATTTTATTTAAAATACTTAGCATTATATTTAAGAAACTTTCAAATAAAACTATGGTTGAAGAGTATAATAAAAAAGATTCAATTATTAAGTATGGGCCTTATTTATATATTGGAATTGCAGTTATTAGTGTGTTTTTTAGTTAGAAGAAAAGATTTCAGATAATCAAATCTATATATTATATAGCTATAATTAAGTAAATATAAGATTTGTTATATTAGCTAATATATATTTATATTAAAATTATTATTTTTTTATGGTTAATATGAGTAAATTAAAAGAGACTATATCAAATATTACGGGTGTGTAAATTATTTTGATATAGTCTCTATTTAATTTCAATTAACAAACTCCACTCACTGTATTCGCGGAGTACACACAGTGTACCTTCAAGAAGCGAAATTTAAATTTCGACTTTTAGGCAAGTTCGAATAACCAAATTACCAAGTAGGTAACTTCCACTAGCTAAATCGAAGATTTAGAGTGTCAGTTAAAATTTGGATTCCTATTTAAGGAAACTCCACTCGCTTCACTCGCGGAGTAAGTTCGAATAGCCAAATTAAAATTTGGATTCTCACTTAGCTTATACTACTTTACAACTATATTTACAAGTCTTCCTTTAATAACGATAACTTTTACTATAGTTTTTCCTTCTGTAGCAGCTATAACAGCTTCGTCAGCTAAAGCAGCAGCCTTAATTCCTTCTTCATTTAAATCTGAAGCAACATTGATTCTAGCTTTAATTTTACCATTAACTTGGATAGCTATTTCAATTTCATCTTTAACTAGGGCTTTAGCATCAAATGCTGGCCAAGATTCATTGAATACTGAGTATTTACCAGTTAATAATGACCATTGCTCTTCAGCAAAGTGAGGTGCAAATGGAGCTAAAATCTTAATAAAGCTTTCACATACATTCTTTAAGAAATCTAAGTTTTTAGTTTCTTCTTTCATGTATTTAGATAAAGCATTGATGAATTCCATCATTCTAGCAATAGCAGTATTGAATTGCATTTTTTCTCCATCTTCAGTAACACCTTTAATAGCGTTATTTAACCAGAAGTTTAATTCTTTTTCAGCTTTATCCATAGTAGTTTTATTGTTAGTACCAGCTTCAATAGCTTCTCTGCACATTGTTAGATATCTTTCAATTCTATCTACAAATCTAGCAACAGATTTAATACCATCATCACTCCAAGCTCCACCTTCAGTGTAAGCAAATCCAAACATTAAGTACATTCTAAATACATCTGCACCATATTCTTTGATGTAATCATCTGGAGATATAGTATTTCCTTTAGATTTAGACATCTTTAATCCATCTGGTCCTAAGATAAGTCCTTGGTGAGTTAAGCTCTTGAATGGTTCATCAAAGCTTAAGTAACCCATATCTCTTAAAGCCTTAGTTATAAATCTTGCATATAATAAGTGCATACAAGCATGCTCAGGTCCACCAACATATTTGTCAACTGGAAGCATCTTATCTACTTTTTCTTTATCGAATGCGATTTTATCATTTTTATTATCTACATATCTCATTTGGTACCAAGAAGAGCAAACGAATGTATCTAAAGTATCACATTCTCTCTTAGCTGGTTTACCACAACAAGGACAAGTAGTATTAACGAATTCTTCACACTTAGCAAGTGGTGACTTACCATCTGGAGCAAATTCAACATTGTATGGTAATTCAACTGGAAGATCTTTTTCAGGAACTGGAACAGCACCACAATCTTCACAGTAGATTATTGGAATTGGAGCACCCCAATATCTTTGTCTTGAAACTAACCAGTCTCTTAATCTGTAATTAACCTTAGCAGAGCCTAAACCTTGTTTAGCTAGTTTTTCAACAATAGCTTCTTTAGCTTCTTCAGTAGTTAATCCATCAAATTCACCAGAGTTAACTAAAACACCGTATTCACAGTATGGTAATTCAACTTCTTCACCTTTTTTACTAGTTATAACTTGATCTATTGATAAGTTAAATTTAGTAGCAAAAGCATAGTCTCTTTCATCATGAGCTGGAACAGCCATAACAGCACCAGTACCATAAGTTGCAAGAACATAGTCTCCAACCCAAACTGGAACTTCCTTACCATTTATAGGGTTTATAGCATATGAACCAGTGAATACACCAGTTTTTTCTCTTGTAAGAGATTGTCTTTCTATATCTGATTGCTTTTTAGCAGCTTCTTTATATTCTTCAACAGCAGCCTTATTTTCATCTGTTGTTAATTCATCAACTAATGGATTTTCAGGAGCTAAAACAACATATGTAACACCGTTTAAAGTATCAACTCTTGTTGTGAATACATTAAAGTTAATATCTGAATTTTTAACTTTGAAGTTAACTTCAGCACCTGTAGATTTACCAATCCAGTGCTTTTGCATAGCAACAGTTTTTTCAGGCCAATCTAAAGTATCTAATTTTTCTAATAGCTCATCAGCGTATTCTGTAATTTTAAAGAACCATTGAGTTAAGTCTTTTTTAGTAACTTCAGTTGAACATCTTTCACAAGCACCATCAACAACTTGCTCATTAGCTAAAACTGTGTTACAAGATGGACACCAGTTTACAGGAGCTTTCTTTCTGTAAGCTAAGCCATTCTTTAATAATTGTAAGAATACCCATTGAGTCCATTTATAATATTCTGGAGTACAAGTTATAACTTCATTTTCCCAGTTAAACATAGCTCCCATAGCTCTTAATTGTTCTTCCATAGTTTTAATATTCTTTTCAGTAGAATCCCATGGATGAATTCCAGTCTTAATTGCAAAGTTTTCTGCAGGTAAACCAAAGGCATCAAATCCCATTGGTTGGAATACATTGTATCCTTGCATTTTCTTTAATCTTGCCCATGAATCAACAGGTCCATAGTTAAACCAGTGACCAGCATGTAATTGGCTTCCTGATGGATAAGAGAACATTTCTAAAACATAAAGTTTTTCACCCTCTGCATCTGGATTAAATTTGTAAAGTTCAGTTTCTTCCCACTTTTTTTGCCACTTTTTATCAATGGCAGTTCCGTAGTTACTCATAGTTTAAACACTCCTTTGGATAGTTAAGAGTTAATAGTTAAGAGTTAATAGTTAAGGAATAAATTCAGCTGAGCTGAATTTAGAAATATTTTATCCTCAATTACTAATTCAAGACTATCAATTCAAAACGAAATACTCCTAACTAATTATATTTATAATTTTTACCTAATTTTATAAAAATATATAAAAAAAGCCCTTCATCTCAATTAAGAGACGAAAAGCTATATTTCGCGGTACCACTCTTATTAGAACTATTTTATAAGTTAAAAGGTAATAGGTGTTGAATAAAATCGTCGTAGCTGAATTAAAAAAATATATATTTAAGAAACTGATTAGGAGTTTCAACATTAACTACTAACTAAAAACTACTAACTTTTAACTAAAAAGGTTCTCACTCAAATCCGTAACGGGGATTCCGTACTTGCTTTTAACAAGTAAGCTCCAAGGCAAGTTCCTATAAATGTATCACTGTTTTGCAGCAACCAACAGCTCTCTAAAGATTACAGTATTATAGTACTACTCCTTTTCAATGCAATAAATATTAAATTTATTAAAAGATTTCAATATTTATTAATTATATATTAGTCTACTATAATAAGTCAATAAGAGTAAATATTATATTTACTTTATGAATTAAAATAAAAGAGTTCCTTTTTAAAATAGAAAACATATTATAAAAGAAACTTATTTTTATTTAGGGCAAATAAATACACATTGTGGAATAAAAAGAAAATTAGAGTTAATATTATCTCTTAACTTGTTGTTGATAAATAAGAAATTTACAAATCAAATTAATTATTAAAATATTCTTAAGAATACTAAATTGATTTCAAATTAGGAAAGTTTCCTTATATACTAAGTAAGAATCATATGTAAGTAAATTTAATGGAGGTAATGTTTATGTCGTGTTTAGGAAATATTATTTGGATAATATTTGGGGGCCTTATTGGTGCAATAGGATGGTGTTTTATAGGGATAATATGGTGTATTACTATAATTGGAATACCAGTAGGAATGCAATGCTTTAAAATGGCAAGACTACAGCTTGCGCCATTTGGTAAAGAAGTTGTTACAGTAAGTGATAGTAGTGGGAATTTACTAATGAATATATTATGGTTGATATTTGGTGGGTTAGAGTTATGTATTACAAATATAGTAAGTGGATTAATTTTATGTATAACAATAGTAGGAATTCCATTTGCAGCACAATCATTTAAAATGGCCAAGCTAGCATTAATGCCTTTTGGAAAAGAAGTTATATAAAATTAATATATAGGTATGAAATTTTAAATATTTAAATCATAATGTGGCAATTTATCTATATTTAAGGTTGATAATAGGTTAGTGGTATTAAAAGGTGTTAAAAATTGGTATAATATTATATAGTTTTAATATTAATAAGTTGAAGGGGCGAGTTAAATGATTAAAAGATTTGTATCATATAATGAGAATTTAGAAAAAAATATTGAACTTTTAAGTAAAGGAATATTTTTAACAACTAAGAGTGGAAGTAAAGTGAACTCAATGACTATAGCTTGGGGAAGTATTGGTTTCATGTGGGGTAAACCTGTATTTACAGTTATGGTAAGACCACAAAGATATACATATGGAATAATTGAAAAAACAAATGAATTTACAGTTACAATACCATATAAAAATGTGGATAAGGAAATAGCATTTTTAGGAACTAAAAGTGGTAAAGATATTAATAAATTAGCACAATTAAATATTGATACTAGAGAATCGGAAAAAATAAATACTCCTGTATTAAATATGGAAGGTATGCATTTTGAATGTAGAGTTCTTTATAAAACTACAATGAGTGATAAGAATTTAAATGAGGATATAAAAAATAGTAAATATCCTTTAGAAGATTATCATACAATATATTTTGGAGAAATAGTATCGAGTTATATAATTAAATAATTATACAGAAATAGTTTATGCCTCTGGAATAAACCTAAATATTGGGTTGATTTCAGAGGTGTCTTTTTATTTGCAAAAGAATATAAGACTACATTTTGGATAAAACTAAATGAGAAAAAGTATTTAACAAAGGATGGTGTATCTTGTGGCAATATTAAATTGTATTATAGGTGTAGCTTTTATATTTCTAGTAGCATTTTTATTTTCAAATAATAAGAAAAAAATAAATTGGAGAACTGTGATTATTGGATTTATAATTCAATTTGCATTTGCATTTGCTGCATTAAAATGGAGTGTTGGAAAATATGTATTAAGTAAGATTGCATTAGGGGTTCAATCTGTAATTGATTATGCAAAAGAAGGAATATCATTCTTATTTGGCTCATTAGCTAATGATGGAAGTATTTTTGCTGTTAATGTTTTAGGCGTAATTATATTTATTTCAGCAGTAGTATCAGTATTATATTACTTAGGAATTATGCAGTTTGTTATAAAGCTTATAGGTGGAGGGTTAGCGAAGCTTTTAGGTACATCTAAGTTAGAAACTATATCATCGTCAGCAAATATATTCTTAGGGCAAACAGAAGCACCCCTTTTAATTAAACCATATGTTGAAAAATTAACAGAATCTGAATTATTTACAGTTATGGTTGGAGGCCTTGCTTCCGTTTCTGGATCAATATTAGTTGGATATTCATTATTAGGAATTCCTATTGAATATTTAGTATCTGCTAGTTTTATGTCAGCTCCAGCAGGACTTATAATTTCTAAAATAATAATTCCAGAAATAAAAGAAGCTAAAGTAAATGAAGAAATTGAAATGGTAAAGGATGATTCAGCAAATGTTGTTGATGCAGCATCTAAGGGAGCTATTGATGGATTAGGACTAGTTCTTAACATAGCAGCAATATTATTAGCATTTGTAGCATTAATTGCGCTTGTAAATGGTGTTATTGGAATGGTTGGTGGATGGTTTGGAATAACTAACTTAAGTTTACAATCTATTTTAGGATATATTTTTGCCCCAGTAGCAGTTATTATAGGAGTACCAATGAAGGAAGCAGTAGTTGCAGGTTCATTAATAGGTCAAAAAATAATATTAAATGAATTTGTAGCATTTACAAGTCTTTCTGAAATAATGAGTACATTATCAGCTAAAACAATAGCTGTAGTAACTTTTTCATTATGTGGATTTGCCAATATTTCTTCTATAGCAATTTTAATTGGAGGTATAGGAGGAATGGCACCTAGTAGAAAGCATGATATAGCTCGTTTAGGGTGGAAAGCAGTATTAGGTGGAACCTTAGCAAATCTTCTTAGTGCTACAATTGCAGGACTTTTATTAACAATATAATTTTTTTGATGAGTAATAACGAAAAAATAATTTAAACCTAACACCAAGCTACAATTATTAATAGCACAAGCATTAACTAATTAAAATTAAATTGGCTCAATGCCGTACATCTGGTAATAAAGAAAAAGATAAATGGAGTATCGGAAGGAAGATTATATTGATTCCTGTAGATATTCCATTTATTTTTTTCGTATTACCATGATAATTTTTTAAAGGAAACTCGACTCCCTAACGGTCGCTGAGTACACTAAAGTGTACCTTCAAGGAGCAAAATTGAAAATTTGGAGGCTTTCTTAATAAATTTGTAATAAATATAATAATTTTTTTGTAAGACTTTCTTGTTACTATATAAATATAAGTTAAGTAGCATGGTATAATAATACATTATGAAGGGAGTGCAATTTAGGTATGGAGAAAAATAATGTTTTAGTAGTAGATGATGATAAAGAGATAGTTGATGCTATTGATATATATTTAAGAAATGAAGGAATTAATGTAATTAAAGCTTATGATGGATTAGAAGCATTGGAAGCTTTAATGGAAAATGATGTATATCTTATATTAATGGATATAATGATGCCTAATATGGATGGACTTAGAACTACAATGAAAATAAGGAAGGAAAAGAATATCCCTATTATATTAATTTCTGCAAAATCAGAGGATACAGATAAAATATTAGGTCTTAATATGGGGGCAGATGATTATATAACTAAGCCGTTTAATCCATTAGAACTTATAGCAAGAGTTAAGTCACAGTTAAGAAGGTATACTGTCTTTGGAAACTATGGTGGGAAAAAGGAAGAGGAAAGTAATTCAATAATAAGTAGTGGAGGACTTTCATTAAATCAAGATACAAAAGAAGTATTAGTTGATGGGGAATCAATTAAATTAACAGCAACTGAATTTGGCATATTAGAATTATTATTAAGAAATCAAGGAAGGGTTTTTTCTATAGATGAAATATATGAAAATGTATGGAAAGAACCTAGTTATAATGCAGAAAATACAGTAGCAGTACATATACGAAGGATTAGAGAAAAAATAGAAATCAATCCTAAGGATCCTAAATATTTAAAGGTGGTGTGGGGTATTGGATATAAAATCGAAAAATACTAGTAAAGAAAATATTAATGAAGAAGAAATAATAGTTTCAGATAAAAAGATAAAAAATAACAAAAGAAATATTTTAAGTAGTAATAATAGCAAATATATAATTTATATTTTAACTGTTATATCATTAGCATGTACATTTCTATTAGGCATAGAAATTAAAGATAACTTGGGATATGTTATACCAGAGAGAGTATATTTACAAACTCAAGTAGCAAATGATATAAATGATTATACAAGTTTGGTAGAGGATTATTCATTATATTATAAATCAGCTAGTTATGCTAAGGATAAGGATAATATAACTCAAAATGATATAGATATTTGTAAGGCTGAATTATTAGATAAGGCTAATAATGAATACGATAATTATAGAACTTCTAAATATAATGATGATAGCTTTAATAGTTTAACTTATGAACAGCAAGAAAAGATATTAGAGGAACAAAGAGAAAAAATAGATGAAAAATATACTTTAAGTGATGAAGAAATGAATGAGTATATTTTAAATAGAAAAAGCAATAGTGCAAGTAATTTAAATAATAAAATAAAATCTTATGTTAATTTAAATTTTAGAGCTTATGATAAATTAAATGATGTTTGGATTGGTGGAAGTGAAATTGATTCTACTGAGATTATAGAAAATAGTAGATATTTCAAAGAAATAAATATTGATTATAATGGAAACATAATTGAAAAAATATATGTTAATGGTAAGGAAATAGATAAGAATAATATATTAGGTAAATTTATTGATAATTATAGCTATAGTACTAGATTCTCTAATTATAGTTATGAAAATACGTCTATTGCCCAACTTAAGTATGATTATAGCGAAAAACATAATATAACATTATATATATGGATGCCTAAGGAACTTAAATCAGGGGATGTAGTTTCTGAAAGCTTTAAGGGTGTGCAACATAATGTTACTAGTTTTTATTTAAGTTGTATTACATTTGTAATATTTTTAGTTCTAACAATATTTTGTTTATTATACTTAGCTAAATATAAAGTAAAGGTAGCGTTAATAGAAAAAATAATAAATAAGGTTAAAGGGTATCCTATCGAATATAAAATTGGAGTTGGAATTATAGGGTGGATAATTTGGAATATTGGGCCACACATTTACTATAATTCAAATAATTATATAAGAAGATTAAATTTATCATCAATAATATGGGTATCTATAGTAGTTGTAATATATTATTTATTAGTTAGAGTTATAATTGTTAGCTACAATGAAGGAACTTTATTAAAAAATAATATTACAATTAAGGTTTGGAACTATTTAAGTGATGTAATGAATAGAGGGTCTATAATAAGAACATTCTTAATAATGACAGCTTTATATGTAGCAATGGGATTAGTATTATTTTTCTTATCAGCAATGCTTTATATATGGCCAATAGGAATAATTGCAGGAATAATATTAACTATTGTATATATTATAATATTTATTAAAGATTTAGTTTATTTAGATAAAATAATGGTTGGATCAAAGGCGGCAGCAGAAGGTAAATTAAACTATAAAATAGATGAAAAGGGAAGAGGACATCTAAGAGAATTGGCTCATGATATTAATAATATGAGAGATGGATTAAAGAAGTCTGTTGAAAATGAAATGAAAAGCGAAAACATGAAAACAGAACTTATTACCAATGTATCTCATGATTTAAAAACACCTTTAACTTCAATAATTAATTATATTGATTTATTAAAGAGAGAAAATATACAACCAGAAACTGCTATGGATTATGTAAATATATTAGATAAAAAATCTCAAAGACTTAAAGTTTTAATAGAAGATTTATTTGAAGCATCTAAGGCAGCAAGTGGAGCTATGGAACTTAATATTGCTAAAATAGATATTGGGCAATTATTAAAGCAAGCATTAGGTGAAAATGATGAAAGATTTAAAGATAGCAATTTAAATGTTAAATTAAATGTTCCAGAAGAAAAGATATTTATTAATGGAGATGGAAAGAGATTATATAGAGTGTTTGAAAATCTTATTTCTAATATAGTTAAATATTCATTAAGTAATACTAGAGTTTATATTGATATGTATAAAGAAGAAAAAGAAGTTATAATAGTGATGAGAAATATATCAGCTTATGAATTAAGCTTTGATACTAATGAAATAACAAATAGATTTAAACGTGGAGATTCATCAAGAAGCACAGAAGGGTCAGGATTAGGTCTTGCTATAGCTAAAAGTATAGTAGAGCTTCATGGTGGAAGCTTTAATATTGAAGTCGATGGAGATTTATTTAAATCTATAATAAGATTAAAGTAGTATATTTTTATATAATAGTTAATGAAAATTATATATTTAAATTAAAACTAATAAGTGACTTTCAAGTTAAGATTAACATGAATTTAATCAATAAATCTCTAGTAACTATTTAAGTGAAATTTGTGAAGAGCTGTACTAAAAGGTATAGCTCTTTATTTAATGAGAAATTTATCAATTGATAATCAATATCTATATATAAATAGATAAAGCTAGTAATAATGCTAACTGATATATATTATCAATTAGAAAATTTTTAAAAAATTTTTCAAAAAAGACTTGTAATTAATAATTATTATTATATAATAATAGATGTAAGGTGATTCGAGAGAGCACAAAAACAAAAGAGCAAGTAAATAAGAAATTAAGAAAATTAAAGATATATCGAATAGATTTTAGGAGGAATAGAATTATGAAAAAATTCGTTTGTACAGTATGTGGATATGTTCACGAAGGAGAAACTGCACCAGAAGTATGTCCAGTATGTGGAGTTGGAGCAGATAAATTCGTAGAACAAGCAGGAGAATTAGTATTTGCTGATGAGCACAGAATTGGAGTAGCTCAAGGTGTAGATGAAAGAGTAATCGAAGGATTAAGAGCTAACTTTGTTGGAGAATGTACAGAAGTAGGAATGTACTTAGCAATGTCAAGACAAGCTGATAGAGAAGGATTCCCAGAAGTTGCTGAAGCTTATAAGAGAATAGCAATTGAAGAAGCAGAACACGCTGCAAAATTCGCTGAATTATTAGGAGAAGTAGTAGTAGCTGATACAAAAGCTAACTTAGAAGCTAGAGTAGCTGCAGAGCACGGAGCAACTCAAGGAAAGAAAGATTTAGCTACATTAGCTAAACAATTAAACTTAGATGCAATCCATGACACAGTTCATGAAATGTGCAAAGATGAAGCTAGACACGGAAAAGCTTTCGAAGGATTATTAAACAGATACTTCGCATAAGATTAAAAATAACCATGCCAATCGGCATGGTTATTTTTAATTTCAAGTTTAGCGAGTAATAAGTAGCAAGTTTATGTGAAAGCTTCTTGGTAAGCTTCTAAAATATATTTTTAAAAGTTTTCTTAAGGAGACTTTTTTCCTAAACTTGTCACTTGAAATTTGAAATTTGTTATTGACTATCCACTAACTAAATTATTTCGCAATTTAATTAAACTGATGTATAATGGTAAGAAATAATAAAAATATAGGAAGGTTTTTTTATGGCATATATAATATTATTAATAATGTTTTTCTTACTAAATTTAATATCGGCATTATCGTTAATATTTATAGAGAGAAAAGAGCCTACAACTACATGGGCATGGTTAGTAATTTTAATTGCACTTCCAGGAGTAGGGTTAATTTTATATTTATTATTAGGTCAAAATCTAAGTAGGCAGAAAATATTTAGAGAAAAAAAACTTGCAGACAAAATAAAAAGATATAAATTAAGGGGAACTCATGAATTGTCTAACTTTAGCAGTGATAGTGAAGTAAATGAAAATTATGAAGACTTAATATTAATGAATTACAATCATTCTGGAGCAATTTATACAGTTGGTAATGAAGTAAAAACTTATATTAATGGTGAGGATAAATTTAAAGATTTATTTGAAGATATAAGAAATGCAAAGTGTTTTATACATATAGAATACTATATTTTTAGATATGATGAATTAGGTAAGGCATTAGTAAATGAATTAAGAAAAAAAGCTGAAGATGGTTTGGAGATAAGACTTCTTATAGATGGAATGGGTTCAAAAGCAATTACAAAAAATATTATTAAAGAAATTGAGTCCTATGGAATAAAGATGGCTGTATTTTTTCCGGGAATTTTACCGCATATAAATACACGTATAAACTACAGAAATCATAGAAAGATAGCTGTAATAGATGGAAAAGTAGGTTATGTAGGGGGATTTAATGTAGGAAACGAATACGTAAATAAGGGAAAACAGTTTAAGTTCTGGAGAGATACTCATATCAGAATAAGAGGTGAAGCTGTTAATGAACTTAATAAACGTTTTATTTTAGACTGGGATTATGCTGCAGATGAGAATATGGGAAATATGTTTATGTATTTTCCAACTCCAGAGAAGGTTGGAGATGTAGGTATTCAAATTGTATCATCAGGGCCCGATCATATGGAGGAGTACATTAAAAATTCTTATATGAAAATTATTAATAGTGCTAAAAATTATGTTTATATTCAAACACCATATTTAGTACCAGATAGCCCTATGCTAGAGGCATTAAAAATATCAGCATTATCAGGTGTTGATGTAAGAATAATAGTGCCAGGAGAGCCGGATCATTTCTTTATGGAGTGGATGCTTAGTGCCAATATAGGATTATTAATTGAATATGGAATAAAAATATATAGGTATGGTAATGGATTTATTCACTCTAAAACAATAGTTGCTGACGGCCAGGTATGTAGTATTGGTACAGCTAATTTAGATATAAGAAGCTTTAAATTAAATTTTGAAGTAAATGCATTTATTTATAATGAGAAAGTAGCAAAAGAGCAAGAAAAAATATTTTTAGATGATCAGGAAAAATCTAAATTAGTAATCAAAGAAGAATATGATAAAAGATCAAAAAATTTAAAAATAAAAGAATCATTAATAAGATTATTAGCACCCATTTTATAAAGCAGATAAAAAACATATTGTTAAATGTAAAAAGATTGACAAAGTGGTTAAAAATGGTTAAACTATAGAAAAGTAATTTGATTATTAAAGAATTAGAATTAAGAGGTATATATTATGAAAGGATTAGAAAAGAATTTAACTGCAAAATTTTATAGCTTTTTTTACTTTATATTCTGGGGCTTTTATTTTAGCGCTGGCTATTTCTTTTGCAAAAATATGAATAAATCTTTTCTAATGAGTATTTAGTGAAACTTTTTATATATCTTAATATTTAAAAGTGTATTTAAAGTATAGTTTATTAAGAGAACTCATTAAGAGTTCTCTTTTTTTTATAACTGAAACTCCAAATTTCCAATTTGGCAAGTTGAAGTTACACATTCGACCTAAAGGGAGAAGGTGTTTCATATATAAACTATTAAGTAGAATAGTATATAAGAGAGTAAAACTACTCACTTAAAACTACTAACTCATAAGTAATTTAAAGGGGGCAATTTAAATGGTAGTAATTTTAAAACCAAAAACAAGCAATGAAGCAATTAAAAAATTAACAGGAGAGTTAGAATCTTTAGGGGTTACTGTTAATCCTGTTACAGGAACGGAAATGAGTATTTTAGGGCTAGTTGGGGATACAACTAAAATAGACCCTTCATACATTGAAGCAAATCCAAATGTTGAAAGAGTAATGAAAGTCCAAGAACCTTTCAAAAAGGCAAATAGATTATTCCATCCAGAAAATACAGTAATTGATGTTAATGGACATACAATAGGTGGAAATAAAATTGCAGTTATAGCTGGACCTTGTTCTGTTGAAAGTAAGGAGCAAATTAAATTAGTAGCAGAAGAAGTTAAAAAATATGGAGCTGGTTTCTTAAGAGGTGGAGCATTTAAACCAAGAACTTCACCATATAGCTTCCAAGGATTAAAATATGAAGGATTAGATTTATTAAATGAAGCAAAGGCTAAAACTGGCTTGCCAGTTGTGACAGAGTTAATGTCACCATATGATATAGATACATTCGTTGAAAAGGCTGATATAATTCAAGTTGGTGCAAGAAATATGCAAAACTTTGATTTATTAAAGGAATTAGGTAAAATTGATAAGCCTATATTATTAAAGAGAGGTTTATCAGCAACAATAGAAGAACTTTTAATGAGTGCTGAATACATTATGGCTGGAGGTAATGAAAAAGTTATTCTTTGTGAAAGAGGAATAAGAACTTTTGAAACATATACAAGAAATACTTTGGATTTAAGTGCAGTACCAGCAATTAAAAGATTAAGCCACTTACCAGTAGTTATTGATCCGAGTCATTCTGCAGGTAAATGGTGGATGGTTGAACCACTTGCTAAAGCAGCTGTTGCAGTTGGAGCAGATGGCCTTATAATAGAAGTACACAATGATCCTCAAAAGGCATTATGCGATGGTCAGCAATCAATTAAGCCTGATGTATTTGCAAAATTGATGGAAGATTTAAAGCTAATAGCAGCTGCTGTAGGAAGAGAAATTTAAAACAGCAAGAGGAAGAAGATTTAAGAGTTAATAGTTATGAGTTAATAGTTCAAGGGAGAAATTAAGCAGAGCTGAATTTAAAAAATATATTATTAAGAAACTCCTACAGGAGTTTCATCCTTAACTATTAACTAAAAACTACTAACTCTTAACTAATGGAAGGGTGATGTAATGGAATTAGTAGTTGATTTAAAGGAAAGAAGTTATCCTATAATAATTGAAAATGGAGTTATTAATAGAGTAGCAGAAGAAGTTAGTAAGGTTTATAACGGTAGAAGAATATTTATAGTTACTGATGATAATGTAAATAAGTATTATGGTGATAAAGTTGTATCTTCATTAAAGAATAAAGATTTTGAAGTTAAGTTATTATCTTTAGAACCAGGGGAAAAGACTAAAAACTTTAATACATTACCTACTGTATATGATGCACTTTTAGATTTTAATTTAACTAGAAGCGATTTAATAATTGCATTAGGTGGAGGAGTTATTGGAGACTTAACTGGATTTGTAGCTTCTACATATTTAAGGGGAGTAGACTTTATTCAAATACCAACATCACTTTTAGCACAAGTTGATAGTAGTGTTGGAGGAAAAGTTGCTGTAGATTTAGAAAGAGGTAAAAACTTAGTAGGAAGTTTTTATCATCCTAAATGTGTCTTAATAGATCCAGAAGTATTAAATACATTAGATAATAGATTTCTTATAGATGGAATGGGTGAAGTTATTAAATATGGTTGTATTAAAGATAGTAAGTTTTTTGACTTATTAGAAAAAGTAGAAAATCATCAACATTTAATGAATTGTATGGAACAGATTATTCATGGATGTTGTGATATTAAAAGAGCAGTTGTAGAAAATGATGAAAAAGATAAAGGTGAAAGAATGCTTTTAAACTTTGGTCATACATTAGCTCATGCAATTGAGCAACACTATAATTATGAAAAATATAGTCATGGTGAAGCTGTAGCAATTGGTATGTATGAAATAACTAAGGTTAGTGAAGCAAAAGGTTTAACAAAGGAAGGAACTGCTGAGAGAATAAAAAATATTTTAGTTAAATATAATCTTCCTTATAAAATGGATGTTGATTTAAAAGAATTATTAGGGGCTATTAACTTAGATAAAAAGAAAATGGGAAATGACTTAAATCTCATAATATTAAAAGAAATAGGTAATTCAAAAATATATAAAACAACAACAAGCTTTTTTAGTTAAGGGGTTTAGATAGTTAATAGTCTTAGATAGTTAAAAATTGATAGTTAATAATTAAGAGTTAATGAATAAAGTCTGTTTGGACAGACTTTGGAAAAATATATTATTAAGAAACTCCTTAAGGAGTTTCAAACTTAAACTATTAACTATTAACTCAAAACTCTTAACTAACAGAAAGGGGAGCACATGGCAAATTTAAAGATAAATCCTTCAAGGCTTAAGGGAGAGGTTAAAATACCACCATCAAAGAGTATGGCTCATAGAGCTATTATTTGTGCAGCTTTAAGTGAAGGATTAAGCATTATAGAAAATATAGATTATTCAGATGATATTATAGCAACTATTGATGCAATGAAGTCTTTAGGAGCTACAATAGTTAGATATAAAGATCATTTAGAAGTAATTGGAGTATATGGAGTGCCTAAAAAGGCTAAAGATTTCAGAATTATAGATTGTAACGAATCAGGATCAACTTTAAGATTCTTAGTTCCTATATCATTACTATTTAGTGGAAGGAGTAAATTTATTGGTAAAGGAAACTTAGGAAAAAGACCATTAACTACTTATTATAATATATTTGATAATCAAGGAATTGAATATTCTTATGAAGAGGGAAATCTTAATTTAATTATTAATGGAAAGTTAAAACCAGGAGTATTTGAAGTTGAAGGTAATGTTAGTTCTCAATTTATTACAGGTTTATTATTTACATTACCATTATTAAATGGAGATTCTAAAATTATCATTACTACTGAAATGGAATCGAAGGGATACATTGATTTAACATTAAGAGCAATGAGTGATTTTGGAGTTGAAATAATTAATAATAATTATAGAGAATTTATTATTAAGGGAAATCAAAAATACAATGCTAGAAATTATAGAGTTGAAGGCGATTATTCCCAAGCTGCATTTTTCCTTTGTGCAGATGCGTTAGGAAATAATGTTTTATGTCAGGATTTAGATTTAAATTCCCTTCAAGGTGACAAGGAAGTAATAGATATTTTAGAAAGAATGAATGTTGTATTTAATTCAAAGGATACTGATGTTAAGGGAATTATTAATGGTGAATTAATTGCTACAATAATTGATGGAAGTCAATGTCCAGATATTATTCCAGTATTAACAGCTGTAGCAGCTTTATCAAAAGGTATAACAGAAATAATAAATGCAGGTAGATTAAGAATAAAAGAATGTGATAGACTTGCAGCAGTAACATCTGAGCTTAATAAATTAGGAGCTAAGATAATAGAAAAAGAAGATGGATTATTAGTTACAGGAGTAGAAAAATTAAAAGGTAATGTAGAAGTATGGAGTCATAAGGATCATAGAATAGCAATGACATTAGCAATTGCTTCTACAAGATGTGAAGAGCCAATAGTAATAAAAGATTATGAATGTATAGCAAAATCTTATCCACGATTCTTTGATGATTTTAGAACTTTAGGAGGAGATATTCATGAGTGGAATGTGGGGAAATAACATAAAAGTATCTATTTTTGGTGAATCTCATGGAAATGCAATTGGAATCAATATTGATGGATTACCTTCTGGCTTTGAAATAGATATTGATAAGATAATGGTAGAAATGGCAAGAAGAGCACCAGGTAAAAGTCCATTATCGACTCCAAGAAAAGAAGGAGATGTTCCAGAAATATTAAGTGGATATTTTGAAGGAAAAACAACAGGAACACCACTTTGTGCAATTATAAGAAATTCTAATACTAAATCTAAAGATTATTCAAAGCTTAAAGATGTGATGAGACCTGGACATGCGGATTATACTGGAGTTATAAGATATAATGGATTTAATGATTATAGAGGTGGAGGGCATTTTTCAGGAAGAATAACTGCACCGTTAGTATTTGCAGGAGCTATTTGTAAGCAAATATTAGAATCAAAAGGAATAGTAATTGCAGCACATGTTAATTCTATAGGTAACATAAAAGATGAAAGTTTTTTAGAAACTGATATAAATGATGAGTTATTAAATTCATTTAAGGGAAAGGAACTTCCATTAATAAATACTAATTTAGAAGCTTCAATGAGAGAAGAAATTATGAATGCAAGAAGTGATAAAGATTCTATAGGGGGAACTATAGAATGTGCTATCTTAGGTGTAAAACCAGGAGTTGGAAATCCATTTTTTGATTCAGTAGAATCCACATTAGCACATTTAATGTTTTCAGTTCCAGCAGTTAAAGGTATTGAATTTGGAAGAGGTTTTGATATTTCTAAAATGAGAGGTTCAGAAGCAAATGATGAATACTACTTAGATGGTGAAATTATCAAGACAAGAACTAATAACAATGGTGGAATTTTAGGTGGTATTACTAATGGAATGCCAATAGTATTTAATGTTGCAATTAAACCAACAGCTTCAATATTTAAGGAACAAAAAACTGTTAATATAGAAACTATGGAAGAAACTACTTTAAATATAGAGGGAAGACATGATCCATGTATAGTACAAAGAGCACTTCCAGTTATAGAAGCAGTAGCAGCAATAGGAATTCTTGAGTTAGTTAATAATTAATAGCTAGGAGTTTAGGGATAAATTCAGTTTAAGTGAATTTAAAAAATATGTTTTAGAAATTTCCTAAGGAGTTTCTTCATTAACTCTTAACTAAAAACTCCTAACTAAACAAAGGGTGGTGATTAATGTGGATCTTTCAGAATGCAGGAAAGAAATTGACAATATAGATAAAGAATTAGTTAAATTATTTGAAAAAAGAATGAATGTAGCAATAAATGTAGCTAAATATAAGATTGAAAATAATCTTCCTATATTTAATGAAGCAAGAGAAGTGGAAGTTATAAAAAAGAATGTTGATAGATTAAATAATAAAGAGTATTCAAAGCTTACAGAAAACTTCTTTAATCATTTAATGGCATTAAGTAGAAAGCTTCAAGCAGATATTTTTGAAGAAAATAATGATGATACTATAAGTAAAATAGAAGATACTATTTCAGTTAATAAAGATAAAAGAAGTTTAAATAATATTAGAATTGGTTATCAAGGAGTAAAGGGTTCTTTTAGCGAAGAAGCAATGATTAAATACTTTGGAGAGAACCATGAAAATAATAATTATGAAGAATTTGAAGATGTATTCTCTGCATTAAAGAATGATGAAATAGATTATGGAATATTACCTATTGAAAATTCATATACAGGTGCAATAACAAGTGTTTATGATTTATTAGTTAAGTATGGACTTTATATAGTTGGTGAAGAATGTATAAAGATAGACCAAAATTTAATAGGGATAAAGGGTACTAAGATCAATGATATAAAGGAAGTGTATTCACATCCACAAGGATTTGAACAAAGTAAAGAATTTTTAAGTAATTATAGTAATTTAAAACTTATTCCCTTTCATAATACAGCAATCAGTGCCAAGTATATATCAGAGTTAAATGATAAATCAAAAGCTGCAATTGCAAGCTTAAGGGCAGCTAAGATATATGATTTAGATATAATCCAAAAAGAAATAAATGATAAAGATGATAATCATACAAAGTTTATTATAGTAGGAAGAAAACTAGAATCATCAAAAGATTGTAATAAGATTACAGTAGTATTTTCTTTAGATGATAAGTCAGGTACTTTGTATAATCTTTTAAGACACTTTGCAGAAAATAATATTAACATGATTAAAATAGAATCTAGACCAAGTAAGAATGAACCTTGGCAATATCTTTTATATGTAGATTTTGAAGGCAATATAGAAAATGAAGATGTTAAAAAGGCAATTAGGTTAATTGAAGAAAATAGTGAATATTTTAAATTACTTGGAAGCTATAAGAAGGTTAACAAGCTGTAATTTAGTTAATAGTTAACAGTTAATAATTTAGAAATATAGTTAGAAATTCTGCAAGAATTTCATCCTAAATTATTAACTAAAAACTATTAACTCTTAACTAACCCAAAGGTGGTGTTTAAATGGAGTTCTATGGATTATTAGGGGAAAAGTTGAGTCATAGCTTATCACCGAGAATCAATAAAATAATATTAGAAAAAAATAAAACTGAAGGTGCATATAAATTATTTGAAATTCCAAAAGATAGATTAAATGATTTTGTAGAAGCGGTAAAATTGCTTAAGATAAAAGGTTTTAATGTTACAATTCCATATAAGGAAAGTGTAATGAAATACTTAGATTATATTTCAGATGAAGCAGCTAGAATTGGTGCGGTAAATACAGTAATGCTTAAAGCAAATAAGCTTTATGGATATAATACTGATTATTTTGGCATTAAAGTCATGCTTAAGAGTAAGAATATAAATGTAAAAAATAAAACTGCAGTTATCTTAGGATCTGGTGGTGCCTGTAAGGCTGTTATTACTTATTTATTGGATAATGAAGTAGAAAAGATATATATAGTAAGTAGAACACCGGAAAGTGTTAATTTAAATAAAATAGATAAGAAAATAAGTATTATTAATTATAATGAATTAAATAGTATAAAAGGATATTTAATTATTAATACAACTCCTGTTGGAATGTTTCCAAATGTTGATAATTCTGCAGTTAGTAAAGAGGTAATTAAAAATTTTGATGTAGCTGTAGATTTAGTATATAATCCTACACAAACTAAATTTCTTCAATTTGCAACAGAAGAAGGAAAAGTTGCTATAGGTGGATTACATATGCTAGTGGGGCAAGCAGTCAAAAGTCAAGCTATATTTAATGATAGGGAAATAAGTGAAGAGTTGATAAATTATATATACGATGATTTATCTAAAGATTTTAAGTAGTAGGAGTGTAGGTATGAAGGAGATGGAGAAAAGTATTACATTGATAGGGTTACCAGGATGTGGAAAGACTACGGTAGGAAATTTACTTTCAGATAAATTGAATTATGAATTTATAGATATGGATTTTTATATTGAAGATAATCAAGGAAAGACTATTATAGAGTTATTTAAAAATGGTGAAGATTATTTTAGAAATATAGAAACCGAAACTTGCAAAGAGCTTGGAGAGAGAAGTAAAACTATCATTTCTTCAGGTGGAGGAGTTGTAAAGAAGCGTATAAATATAGAATATTTAAAGAAAAATTCTATAGTTGTTTTTATTGATAGACCAGTAGAAAATATATTAGGAGATATAGAAGTTGAAAAGAGACCTTTACTAGCAAATGGTAAAGAAGTATTATATAAATTATATGATGAAAGATATGACTTATATAAAGAATACTGTGATTATAGAGTTGAAAATACAGGAAGCCTAGAAGAGGTCGTTAATAAAATAGCAAAAGTTGTAAATAGGTAATGGTTAAAAGTTAAGGAATAAATTCTGCTTGAGCAGGCTTTAGAAAAATATATTATTAAGAAATTAGCTATTAACTCAAAACTATTAACTAAATGAAGTATGGAGGTATGGTAGAAATGATTATTGTAATGAATCCTAAATGCAGCGAAAGAGAAGTAAAGGCTGTAGAAAATGAATTAACTAAACAGGGGTTAGGTGTTAACCTTTCTCAAGGATCAACTTTTTGTATTATAGGTGTAGTTGGTGAAACTAGAATTATAGATCCAGATAAAATACTATCTTTTGATGGTGTAGATAAAATATTGAAAGTAGAAGAGCCATTTAAAAAAGCAAATAGATTATTTAAACCAGAGGATACAATTGTCAACGTAGATGGAACTTTAGTTGGTGGAAACCATCTTGGAATTATGGCAGGTCCATGTTCTGTTGAAAGTGAAGAGCAAATAATTGAAATAGCTAAGTCTATAAAAGAATCAGGAGCAAATTTCTTAAGAGGAGGAGCCTTCAAGCCAAGAACTTCACCTTATAGCTTCCAAGGCTTAGAGCTAGAAGGATTAAAATTATTAAAAGTTGCAAAAAAAGAAACTGGTTTACCGATAGTTACAGAAATAATGTCTACTAAATATATAGATGAATTTGTAAATAATGTTGATGTAATTCAAGTTGGTGCTAGAAATATGCAAAACTTTGATTTATTAAAGGAATTGGGAAAGACTAATAAGCCAATATTACTTAAGAGAGGTTTATCTGCTACTATTGAAGAATGGCTTATGAGTGCTGAATATATAATGGCTGGTGGAAATGAAAATATTATTCTTTGTGAAAGAGGAATAAGAACATATGAAACTTACACTAGAAATACTTTAGATTTAAGCGCTATACCAGTAATTAAAAAGCTATCACATTTACCAGTAATAGTAGATCCAAGTCATGCAGCAGGATATTGGTACTTAGTTGAGCCACTTGCAAAAGCAGCAATAGCAGCAGGAGCAGATGGACTTATGATAGAAGTTCATAATAATCCTCAATGTGCATTAAGTGATGGACAACAATCACTTAAACCAGCTTTATTTGATAAGGTGATGAAGAAAGTAAAAGTTTTAGCTGAAATAGAAGGAAAAACATTATAGTTAAGAGTTAATAGTTATAAATTGGTAGTTAAGGATGAAACTTTTTTAGGAGTTTCTTAAATATCTTTAACTACTAATTTTTAACTCAAAACTATTAACTAATTAAAATGGGGGGCATTATGAGAATAGTTATTGTAGGTCTTGGTGTTATTGGTGGTGGATATGCAATGGCACTTAAGGAAGCAGGATATAGTGAAGTCTACGGTGTAGATAAAAATATAGAAACATTAAAAAAGGCAAAGGCTTTAGGAATTATTAAAGAAGGTTATGAAGATGGGAAGGATATAATTCAAAGCGCTGATTTAATTGTCTTAGCTATTTATCCTAATCTAGTAAAAGATTTTATTATAAAAAATAAAGAGTATTTTAAAGATGGGACAATAATAACAGATGTAACTGGAATTAAACAGTTATTTATAAATGAAATAATTGAGATATTACCAGATAAAATTGATTTTGTTTTTGCACATCCTATGGCGGGTAGAGAGAAAAAAGGCATAGACTATGCAACTAATCAGGTTTTTAAAGGGGCGAATTTCTTAATTACAGTTATTGATAGAAATAAGGATAAAAATATAAATTTAATTGAAGATTTAGCATACAAGATGGGGTTTAAACATGTTAAAAGAATATGTCCAAAGTATCATGATGAAATGATTGCATTTACTAGTCAGTTGCCTCATGCTTTAGCAGTAGCTCTTATAAATAGTGATATTGAAGGAAGAAATACAGGAGAGTTTATAGGGGATAGTTATAGGGATCTAACTAGAATTGCAAATATTAATGAATCTTTATGGAGTCAATTGTTTTTAGGAAATAAAGAAAATTTACTTAAAACTATTTATAATTTTGAAGCTGAATTGGATAAAATTAAGGCTTGTTTAGAGAAAGATGATAAAGAAGGACTTCAAGAGTTATTTATAAAGTCTTCAAAAAGAAGAGAAAAATTATAGATTAATGTATTTAAATTTAAGATAGGTTAAAAGATGGTATCTATATTTTAGAGGCCATCTTTTTTAGCTATGTATAAAATTTAAAATAGTGGAGAAAAGTATAAACGTAAGGATGGTAATATTTTTATATAATATAATAATTTGCTTGAAACCGTTTATTAAATATAGAAAAGGATAAATTTAAAGGGAATTTGCTAAATATCAAAATTGATATAGGTTACAAATTAGAGTAGTATTGCCTCTTGTATATCTAATTGGAAAGGGAGAGATTATTTTGGCAGAACCAAAAAAAATAACAAAACAATTTATTATATCACAAACTGTTTTATATGTTTTTATAATGGCATTTGTAATAATGTTTAAAACTATTTTTGGAGATAAAAACACATTGGTGGGAGTAATGGGAATAACAGCAATTTTAATGTTGACACAAGTTAATCTTACTATTTCTCCAGTAAAAAACTTATTTAAATTAATTGTAATAAATATAGGAATTGGAGTATTTACATATTTAGCAAATCTTAATGTATGGGGGGCTATACCTCTAAATTTTATAGCTATATTTATAATAATTTATACATTTTATTATAATTTAAAGTCACCAGTTTATTTACCATTTTCATTACAATATTTATTTCTATTAGCTACTCCAATTACTGCAAAGGAATTACCAATGAGATTACTTTCACTTTTAGTAGCTCCAATTGGAATTATGTTAATACAATTTATTGTTAACAAAAATAAAACTACTAAGGTTGGAAATAAATTAATAGGTAGTATTTGTGATGCTCTTATAAAAAAAATAAATGATAAAAGTTTAAATAAACAAGAAATTAATAAATCAATTAAAATTAATTCTACTGAATTTAGAAAAATTATTTATGATAATAGAAAAGATGAATTTTATGTAACGGAAGAAGGTAGGATAAAATTAAATATTGTTGTGGTCTTAGAAAAGCTATCAAATTTATTAGATAAAGATATTGATAATAAATATGTATTAGAGGATTTATCAATTTGTTTACAAGAAGTAAAGCGTAGTTTAGGAAAAGAAGATAATTTGAATAATGTTAATGATATTATAACTAATATATTAAATAAATATAAGGATGATAATATACATGGCTTAGATACTTTAAGAATATTAAATACTATTAATATGTTGAAGATATCATTAGAAGAATTAAAATTATTAGGTAAAGAAAATTATAATAAGATAGAAGCTAATGGTGATATACCGGAAGACTATAAAATGGTTAATGTTCATAAGAAAGAATTTTATAAAAAGTCAGTAAAATTTTCTTATGCTGTTAGGGTATCATTAGGTGTTGCTATCTCAGCTTTTATTGCAGATTATTTTAAATTTTCAGAAGGAAAATGGATTTACTTCACAGCGATGGCTATAATAATTCCTATATATGAATTATCTAAGAAAAAGATTAAAGACAGGATGTTTGCAACACTTGTTGGGGGAGTCATTGTAGTTTTATTATTCACTATATTTACAAATACATTAGTCAGAGTGTTAATAATAATGGCAGCAGGTTATTTAAGATCATATGCATTTACATATAGGTATGGAACTATTTATACTACAATATGTGCAATTGGGTCTGTTGCCATGTCTGGTGGAGCAGTAGTATTAACTATTAATAGAATAGTATTTGTTATATTAGGAACAATAATTGGGATTATAATTAATAGATTTGTACTACCGGTAAAAATGAAAGATGCTAATAATGAACTATCAGAAATGTATACAGATGTAATTGATGGGATGCTAAAAGAAGTATATGAAAAAGCAAAGAATGAAAATGATAATAGGCATGAAATGGATACGTTATTACTAGTAAGCACTATGATAGAAGAGAAAATATCAGCTAATAATGCTGATTATATTACTGAAGAAATTGATAATTATTTTGATAAAATAAGAATTTTAATTGTTGATATTTATCAGTTATATACATTAGTAAGAAGAAGTGAAATTAATCTTAACAATGTTGAATATATGCTTGATGATTTAAAGATGTTATCTAATCCAATAAATGGAGATATAGATATGACAATAAAAAGAGTAGAAGAACATATCAAATCAACTAAAGGGATTGAGAATAAGATAATCTTTGCAAGCATAAGAGGTGTTTTAGCTGAAATAAAAGAAGTAAAAGAAATGAAAGAAATATTGGCTAAAGAAAATGAAGAATAAAAAGTGAATAAATTAATATAAAATACATCAAAAAACCTAGGTAAAAATATTCTAGGTTTTTTGTTATTATGGTAATAAAATAAACTGAATTATTAGGTTTAGGTGAACTACTATAGTTAGTAACTATGATATATATTGAAGTACTCTATAAGAGCTAAGATAAATATGTAAAAATATATGGATAATTTTTTTGATAATGCTGTATAATATTTACATACTTATTTAAGGGGGAAGCAATATGTATTGTAAAAATTGTGGAGAGAAACTAAATGAAGGTGTTAACTTTTGTTTTAAATGTGGATTTAAAGCTGGAGATGGAAATGGATATTGTGATAAATGTGGTGTTAAAGTAAATGGCACTACTTGCTATAATTGTGGAAACAATTTTGAAGATTATACTGATGATATAAATCAAAATGAGGATAATGGATTTAATAGCAATCAAAATTATTCTAATAATTATAATAATCAAGGCAATTACAATACTAACAATAATAATCAAGGATATAATAACCACAATTATAATAATAACCCTAATTATAATCAAAATTATAATAATGTTGTTAGAAGACCAAAATCACGAATTGCAGCAGGAATATTAGGAATATTAGTGGGTGGACTTGGAATACACAGATTTTATTTAGGGTATATAGGAATTGGTATTATACAAATTGTAGTAACAATTTTAACTTGTGGTGCAGGAAGTCTTTGGGGATTCATTGAGGGAATACTTATTTTATGTGGAACTACAATAACAACTGATGCTGATGGAATACCTTTATCTGATAACTAATAAAACAGTTTAAGACTAAAAAGTAATATGCATTAAAATAAGGGTGATTAGGAATGAATGAGAGAATTGAAAAAATAGTAAATGACGAATTAAAATCTGGAAATCTAGCAGGGGTAAGTATTTGCGCCATTAAGAATGGAAAAGAAATTTATAATAAACAATTTGGGTATTCTAATTTAGAGGAAAGAACAAAAGTAAAAAGGGATACTATTTATAACATATATTCAATGTCTAAGCCTGTTACAGCAGCAGCGACAATGCTATTAATAGAAAGAGGAAAATTAACATTAGATACGCCAGTATGTAGTATTTTAGATGGCTTCAAAAATCAACAGGTTTTAGTAAATGGGATTTTAGAACCTGTTAAAAGAGATGTTGTAATAAAAGATCTTTTAACTATGACTTCTGGTGTGGCATATCCAAGTGATAGCGAAGTCGGACAAATTACTAATAAAGTAGTTGATGAAGTAATTGAAAAGGAATTAATGAGGAAGCCGTTAACTACAGTAGAATTTGCCAATAAGTTAGGAGAAGTTCCTTTAGAATTCCAACCAGGAGAAAAATGGGCTTATGGTTTTTCGGCAGATATTCTTGGAGCTGTAATTGAAGTTATTTCAGGAAAAGAATATAGGGAGTTTTTAAAAGAGGAATTTTTTATACCATTAGAAATGATAGATACAGATTTTTATGTCCCAGAAGAAAAGTGGGAAAGATTTGCAAAGGTATATGAATATTTTGAAGAAGAGCCTAAACTAAGGCCATATCAGGGATATAACTTAGCTATAATGAGGCAAAATAGATTGCCAGGTTTTCAATCAGGTGGAGCAGGATTAGTTTCAACACTTGATGATTACTTACATTTTGATACAATGATACTGAACAATGGAGTTTACAAAGGTAATAGAATATTAAGCAAAGAGTCAATAGACTTTATGAGAACTAATCATTTGAACGAAGAACAATTAAAAAGTTATGATTGGGAAGATTTAAAAGGATATGGGTATGGTACTTTTGTAAGAGTACTAAAGGATAAAGAATTAGCAAATACACCAGGCAGGATAGGCGAGTTTGGTTGGGGAGGATGGGCTGGAACAGAGTCTATAATTGATCCGGAAAGTAATATGATAGTTTTATACTTTATTCAAAGAATTAACAAATGTGATAATGTTGAAAAGGAAATAAGAAAATATCTTTATGAAATTGTATAATAAAATAAGTTTAAAAGTTAAAATTATAGATAAAAGTTAAATGCGTTCTGAGTTGCTGTATAAATTAGTGAAAACATATATGAAATGACACTATTAATTGTAAATATAAGAATAATAAAAAGTATGTAAAAATGGAGTAAGAATTATTTCTTACTCCATTTAAATTTGTAAAACAATATGTTAAAAATTTTTGTTATTTATTTTTATATTATATCAGTATATTTTATGAGTATACTCTAATAAACTTAAGTAAATTTATAACTTTATAAGTGTAATAAAACTAACAGTCCATAGAGTAGGATTTTCTTGTTTTTACACATTTGATGAAAAAATTACTAATTAATTTTACTGAAAGAGGGTTTGGAATAATATTGAATCATATGTTATTATAGTAAGTGCGGTAATTATATCGAATCTGTTAAGCTGATATGAAAAAATAGCTTGATTTTTCATAGAATTGCTCGCT
>ERZ791641.293-NODE-293-length-55088-cov-25.789962_pt1 | contig 55088 bp, 46 predicted proteins | sample MGYA00510055_ERZ791641 | MGnify/ENA primary metagenome ERZ791641 (study PRJEB30046, sample SAMN00715226) | human gut metagenome | study: EMG produced TPA metagenomics assembly of the A metagenome-wide association study of gut microbiota in type 2... | reverse complement strand
CATTTTAAAATTCTCAAAGAATTTCAAGGTTGTCTTTCTATTCAGTTATCAAAGAACTTCATTAAGTGTTATCAGCTTTTCTCGCCGACAGCTTAATTAGGATATCATTGCCATTCTTTTTTGTCAAGAACTTTTTTACTTTTTTGTCATATTTTTTAAAAGTGACAACATCTTGTATATCAAGCCCTTTCACCAGCACTACTTGCATAAACTTCTTGTGCATTATGCTCATAAGCGTCTCTGGCAAATAAAAAGCCATTCATATTTAATGAACGGCTTTAGCGGAGAGGATGGGATTCGAACCCATGCGCCCGTGAAGACAAACGGTTTTCAAGACCGCCCCGTTATGACCACTTCGGTACCTCTCCATAGCTATTTTATTGTGTCGCACCAGCGACTTGATTATATTATCATCAGGCTATTTATTTGTCAACACTTTTTTGAATTTTTTTTGCAATTTTTTTCACTTTTTAAACTTTGATTTTTTTATATAAATAAAAATAAGGAAAGCTCTCATTAGTCCAGCATTTCAAATACCTTTCTCATGGTGTCTGTTATGCTGATAATAAAAGCTTCCCCCTATATATCAAATTCATAATTATAAATTACTGCGCATTGTTATTCTGATTCTGTGCTGGCTGCTGCGGTGCCTGACCGAATGTCTGTCCCTGTACTGGCTGCTGCGGTGCCTGTCCAAATGCCTGTCCCTGCACTGGCTGCTGAATAAATCCCTGAGGTGCTGCCTGCGCACGTGCTTTAGCCGTTCCTGTCACCCCTTCAAACGGGTTAAGCTTTGCGCCAGACTTATCACCAAATACATATGGCTTGATTACAAGCTCATTAATCCAGTATGAACCTATCATTACAAGTATCATCAGAAGTTCTAAAACAAAACCAGCCGCAACGGAAGATTTTAAGAATAAATTTGCATTTGCTGATGTACCACTATACTGCACAAGTGCATTTATTAATGACTTAACATCTTTAATATCACTATTTCCAACTATCAACGCAAGAAAAAGTGATATTAAATCAACTACTGATACAACTATTGCTGCCATCGTTATTTTCTCTGATCCATTCCATACATATAATATTATTGCAGCTAATGCCAGAATAAGGCAAAGAACACCAAAGAAGTTATATGTAACAAGGTTCTTTGTTATAGTGTACAGAGCTGCCGTACTTTCATTCTGAAGAAAATATGTTGTTGGCTGAAGCTTATAAAACGGTATAAATGTAAAAATAAATGCAAGTAATGCCGCTCCAGCACCAACAAAATTAATGTTTTTTACTGAAAAGTTTTTCATACCTCTCTCCTTATTTTATAAAATTTTTATTAATTATATTATCATTTTGATAACTCGTCAACCTTTTAAAAATATGCCCGCAATCTCCATATCTTCTGGCGTGGTTATTTTAATATTACAGTAACCACAATCAACCAGTTTTATTTTTGAGTTGCCATATCTTTCCACAACCATCGCATCATCTGTAACCCCATCAAAGCAATTCTGTTCATAGAGCCTGCTGTATGCTTCTTTAATTACATCTGCTGAAAAGACCTGTGGCGTCTGAATCTGCCATAATGTTTTTCTGTCCGGTGTATTTATTGCATACTCGTCAGCATCTGCAACTTTTATTGTGTCTTTAACCGGTGCTGCCGCAACACACGCATCAGTCTGGACGACCGTTTCCCAGCACGCATTTATTATATTCTGATTTATACATGGTCTTGCCCCATCATGTATATATACATACCCTTTTTCACTAATCTGCTGTAAACCTGCCCACACTGAATCAAAACGTTCTTTGCCGCCCTCAATGATTTTTGTTAATTTAGCAAATTGAGAACCTGCAATTTCATTTCTGACATATTCTATATATTCCTTTGCTGTAACAAGAATAATCTCATCCACATGTTCACTTTCTTCAAATGCTTTCAGCGAATAATATATAACAGGCTTTCCATTAAGCTGCATATACTGCTTTGGAATTTCACTATGCATTCTTTTTCCACTTCCACCCGCAAGAACTATAGCCGTATTCATTATATGCGTTCTCCTAATTTAAGGTTCGGCACAGCATTTAAATCATAGCCATGACGTACCCCCTTAATATATTCATAATATGCTGCTGCCCCTATCATAGCTGCGTTGTCTGTACATAGTATAGGTGATGGCGAATAGAAGCCAATGTTATTCTTTGCACACGCTTCCTGTATTGCTGCACGAAGCGCAGAATTAGATGCAACTCCTCCAGCTATTGCTAGCTTATCCATTCCACATTCTTTTGCCAGCCTTACTGCCCGTGAAACAAGAGCATCTACTACCGCCTTCTGGAATGACGCTGCTACATCAGCCCTGTTTATCTCTTTGCCCTGCATATTGGCAGAATTAATATAATTAAGCACTGCTGACTTTATTCCACTAAACGAAAAATCATAAGGAGCATCATCAACATGTGCCCTCGGAAATTCTATTGCATCCGGATTGCCTTCCTTTGCAAGCTTATCTATCTTAGGTCCTCCCGGATATCCCAATCCTATTGCCCTTGCAACTTTGTCAAATGCTTCTCCTGCCGCATCATCTCTTGTTCTTCCAACTATTTCATACTCACCATAGTCGTTGACCTTAACAAGGTGCGTATGTCCTCCCGAAACAACAAGCGCAACAAAAGGAGGTTCGAGTTCTTTATTCTCAACATAGTTGGCACTAATATGACCTTCTATGTGATGTACCCCTACTAATGGTTTATTCTTTGCAAATGCTATTGCTTTAGCCTCCGCAACTCCGACAAGAAGTGCTCCCACAAGTCCAGGACCATATGTAACACCTATTGCATCTATATCATCAAGTGTTACTCCCGCATCTTCAAGCGCTTTCCTTATTACAGGATTAATATTTTCTATATGTTTTCTTGACGCAATTTCAGGAACTACACCACCATACTCTGTATGTATGGCTATCTGGGTATTAATCACATTTGACAATACCTCTCTTCCATTCTTCACTACTGCTGCCGCTGTCTCATCACATGAACTTTCTATTGCAAGGATAAGAACATCATCTTTTTCGCTCATTTTATATCTCCTATTGTTCTGAATCACTGCTTATTTCAGTAAGCTCCCAGAAAAGAATCTTCCAGTGTCCATCATCATCTTTTCTTAAGGTGAATTTTGTTGGTGAATCTATAAGCTTGTCACCCTGTCTCAGATAATACACTAATGCGATTGATGCATACTGTCTGTCTTTGAATGTTGAATATTTAGTCTTGGCAGCACTCTGTATAACATATGAACTTATACGTGTTTTGGTTGAATTATAATTGCCTATATCTTCCTTAAGTTTCTCATAGAAATCCGCATCTGTCTGCGTATTCTTTAATTCATCATCAAACATCAGACGTGCCTGCTTTCCTAATGCTTCAATCTGCTCATCAGTAAGTGATGTATCATAATATGCCTTCGTTATTCTTGCATACAGATTAACTACATCCTTAGGTGATTCCGGATAATTAGCCATAATATCTTTTGAAACAAGCACAGAAACCTCACTTGTATCTGCTGCAATATCAGTAGCATCTTTACCTGTATCCTTATTAGCAAGGTAATAGTAATACACCAGTCCCAACGCAACCAATACTGCTATTACAATTATCGTCCTTCCGTATTTTTTCATAATCTAACCCTCATCGTCAAACTTCAACTCAACTGTTCTTCCATCATTAGCTGCTATTGTTGCCGGGAATATCTTTCTTGCCTTATCAACATAATCCTGAGGTCTTACAAGTGAAGGACTATAATGTGTCAGCCACATTTCCCTGACATCCGCATTCTTTGCAAGCTGTGCCGCTTCTGTAAAGGTCATATGCTTATATTCCTTTGCCTTAGCTTCCTTACCATCCTCTCCATACATACCCTCACATATGAAAAGATCTGATTCCTTAGCATTATCTGATATAATCTGAACAGGCCTGCTATCTGTGCAGTATGTTACTTTAAGCCCTTTTCTTGCCGCCCCCATAACCATATCCGGCGTATATTCTTTATCATCTATTGTAACAGCTGTTCCATGCTGCAGTTTATTCCACATGCTGCACGGAATTCCAAGTTCTTTTGCCTTCTCTACATCAAACTTGCCTATTCTTGGAATACTTATCGAATACCCATAACATATAACCGCATGATTAACCCTGAATGCATCTATCTCATATCCACATATTGACAAATGCTCCTGTTGATTCGTAAGTTCTATAAACTTAAGTTCAAATGGCAGCTCTGGTGCGATTACCCTGAGCGAAGAAACTACCCTGCCAAGCCCCTTGGGTCCTACAAGAGTTAAGGGCTTCTTTCTGTCAGAATTACCTATTGTGAGCAAAAGCCCCGGCAAACCACTTATATGATCAGCATGATAATGTGTGAAACAGATAACATCTATAGGATTAAAACTCCATCCTTTCTGCTTAACAGCTATCTGTGTTCCCTCTCCGCAATCTATCATCAGGCTGCTTCCGTTGTAACGTGTCATAAGCGATGTCAGCCATCTTCCCGGCAGGGGAAGCATGCCACTGGTTCCCAGCAAACATACGTCAAGCATTAATCGCACCTCCTTCTGTTATTATACATCAATATATATTATGCAGTCTATTATTTCACCCAATATTTTTAGACATTATTACTGCGTCTTCAACTGGCTTTTCATAAAATCTTTTTCTTATTCCTATATTCTTATACCCCATTTTTTCATAAAGGGCTATTGCTGGCAGATTGCTCTGTCTGACTTCAAGGAAATATGATGTGACATTCTTGTCATTACCATACTTTTCCATCGACTGCATAAGCATCTGTGCTATACCGCACCGCCTGTAATCCGGTGATACTGCCATGTTGGTTATATTGCCTTCTCCAAGCACAGTCCACATGCCACAATATCCGGCAATTACGCCATCTGCTTCGCACACCAGATACACATTGTCCTGATTCCTGCACGCATCTGCAAATGATTTCTGCGACCACGGAAGCGAGAATATCCCCTTTTCTATCAGTGCTGCTGCAAATGTATCATCTTCCGTCATCGGTCTTATCACATATTTAAGACTCATGCTGTGCCTTCTCTCTTTCTGCCTGTGAAGGGCGCAGATAATCAGGCTTTAACTCATCAGCATCTGTATACTCACCATTATCTGCCATCTGCTTTGCTAAAAGCGCTACTGAACCAGCTCTCTGTGTCTTGATATGAGCCGGTGCAAGAACACATTTGTCACCAAGCTGCTCTTTAAGGACATCACCTGCGACATCTACACCATCACCTACTAATACAACCTGTCCATCAAGTCCAGCAAGTTCTTCTGCAAGCTCATCATATGACTCAAGATTAACATCTCTTACTGTAATAAGCCTGTCGCCGTCAAATGTATATATTCCACTGTACAGGTGCTTTCTTCTTGCATCCATTACAGGGCATATGTATCTGCTGTCTCCATATAAATTATATGCCATAGCCGCAAGTGTCGGAACGGCCACCATCTTCTTGTCAAGTGCAAGTGCAATTCCCTTGCCTGTAGCTGCACCAATTCTTAAACCCGTGAACGAACCCGGTCCTTTTGATACTGCTATTACATCAACATCATCAGGCTTTAACTGAACCATTGAAAATATCTCATCTATCATTGGAAGAAGTGTCTGTGAATGTGTCATCTTATGATTAATTGTGTATTCAGCTACCAGTGTATCATCTTCAAGAATCGCAACTGATGCTGTAACTGCTGAACTTTCTATCGCTAATATTCTCATACTGCCTCCTGCCCGATAGTTATTTTTCTGTAATCGAAGCCTTTTTCAAGGTCTTTTTCTATAACTATCTCTATCGCATTATCCGGAATTATCTCCTGTATAAGAGTGCTCCATTCAATAAGGCACACCCCGTCCGAATAGAAATATTCCTCATATCCAAGCTCATCCATCTCTTCGACATCGCCAATTCTGTATACATCAAAATGATACAACGGCAGTCTGCCCTCATGGTATTCCTGAATAATTGTAAATGTCGGACTGTTGACAGGCTCTTCTATTCCAAGACCTTTCGCAAAGCCCTGTGTGAATACTGTTTTCCCGACACCTAAATCTCCATTAAGACAGTATATCTGCCCCGGAAGAGCCTTCTTACCCATCTCATATCCTGCTTCAAATGTTTCTTTAGCGTTAAACGTTTCTTTAACCATATTATTCCTATCTGCTCACTTAAGCCACAGCCTTAGCAAGCTTATCCATATTAACCTTAACCTGAAAAGGCTTTAATTTCTTCTGGCACATTTTAACAAAAGGAACTGCTGCCTCTCCCATACTGTTAACTGTAAGCACATTGGCTCTGACAGATGAAAGATACAGAATAAGATTGCTTCCTGTGAATCTTATCTTGTATATCTGCTCCCACGCAAGTTCTTCTGACATCTCCCCCTGGCTTACAATTATCTTGTCTTCCCCGGCACTATAATGCATCGGCTCTTTAAATGCTGCAACTGTTTTCATCTGCTTCTTTGTTCCAAGCCTCATATTAACAATTGGATAAAAGAAGAAAAATACTCCAAAAAGCCCCATCATGACTATATATTTAGGAGACATTTTGAATATTACGCCAAGCACACACATAACTATTGCAAATGCTGCAAATACATATCCAAACACTCCCCCAACATTGTGAAAAACATGATACATCTTGAAATCATTAAGTGCTTTCTCTGTAATTACGCTGTCAAATTCAATTCTATCTTCCATACAGTACTCCTATTAATGCATGAACTTGGCAAGTCCAGAAAGGTTAAGTCCTTCTTTCTTAGGCTTTCTGTCCTGTCTGTTTCCTTTGCCATTGTTTCTGTTATTCTTATTCTTAGAATTATCCTTAGTGTACTTTCTGTTAGCTGCTTCTTTCTCATCAAGTATCATTGAAAGTGAAATTCTTGCCTTCGGGATATCAACGTCTATAACCCTTACATCTACGACATCTCCTACGCTTACAACATCAAGAGGGTGCTCAACTCTCTTTGTGCTGCTCATTTGGGAAATGTGTACAAGTCCGTCCTGATGTACTCCGATATCAACAAATGCTCCGAAGTCGATAACATTTCTGACTGTTCCCTTAAGTATCATGCCCGGTGTTAAATCCTTCATATCAAGGACATCTTTTCTTAATATCGGCTTAGGCATCTCATCTCTTGGGTCTCTTCCCGGCTTCTCAAGTTCTTTAATGATATCTTCAAGTGTCATTGTTCCTATTCCAAGTTCATCTGCCATCTTGGCAAAATCTTCAACTTTGCCTTTAAGTCCTATAAGTTCTCCTGATGTTATTGAATTAATATCATAACCTAAAAGTGTAAGAAGCTTAGTTGCTGCCTCATAACTTTCCGGATGTACGCTTGTTGCGTCTAACGGATTATCTCCGCCTGAGATTCTCATGAATCCGGCACACTGTTCAAATGCCTTAGGTCCAAGCTTTGCAACTTTTAAAAGCTGTTTTCTGTTAGTGAATCTTCCGTTAGTCTCTCTGTATTCAACTATATTCTTAGCTACTGCCTTGGATATACCTGAAATATACTCAAGAAGTGAAGCCGATGCAGTATTTAAGTCTACTCCGACCTTATTAACGCTGTCCTCTACAACTCCTGTAAGTGTGTTCTCTAACTTCTTCTGGTTCATATCATGCTGATACTGACCTACTCCGATTGATTTCGGATCAATCTTTACAAGCTCCGCCAATGGATCCTGAACTCGTCTCGCTATTGAAACTGCACTTCTCTGTGCAACATCAAAATCAGGAAATTCCTCAGTAGCAAGCTTACTTGCTGAATATACAGAAGCCCCCGCTTCATTAGTAATTACATAATCAACAGGAAGATTCATCTCATGTATCATATCTGAAATAATCTTCTCTGATTCTCTTGAAGCTGTTCCGTTACCACACGAAATAAGATTAACGTGGTACTTATCTATAAGCTTCTTAACCTCTGCCTTAGATTCTGCCACCTTATTGTGTGGTTCTGTAGGGTATATAACTTTAGTTGCAAGCACCTTACCTGTAGGGTCTACAACTGCAAGCTTGCAGCCTGTTCTGAAAGCAGGATCCCAGCCAAGAACAACCTTGCCGGCGATAGGTGGCTGAAGAAGAAGCTGCTCAAGATTCTTTCCAAAAACTTTGATTGCCCCATCCTCTGCTGTCTCTGTAAGGCTGCTTCTTATCTCTCTTTCAATAGCTGGTGCAATAAGCCTTCCATATGCATCTGCTATACAATTCTTAAGGTATTCTTCTGTAAATGCATTGTCTTTAAGAATATTCTTCTCAAGATATCTTAATATTCTCTCTTCCGGTGCTTCTACCTTGACAGTAAGAAACTTCTCATCTTCTCCTCTGTTAATTGCAAGAATTCTGTGTCCCGGAATTGTCGAAAGTGCCTCGCTGTAATCATAATAATTCTCATATACAGACTCAGCCTTTTCATCTTTGGCTGTTACAACAAGCTTTCCTTCTTTCATTGTTATGTCTCTGATATATGTTCTGTAGTCTGCAACATCTGATATCTGCTCTGCAATTATATCTAATGCACCTGCTATTGCATCCTGCGCTGTAGCAACTTCCTTACCCTCTTCATCACTGATAAATTCTGCTGCCTTAACTTCTACATCTTCTGTAGTCTGCTGTTCATATATAAACTGTGCAAGTGGTTCAAGACCTTTCTCTTTCGCAATTGTTGCTCTTGTTCTTCTCTTCTGCTTGTATGGTCTGTAAAGATCTTCCACAAGAACCATTGTTTCTGCTGCTGTAATAGCAGCCTTAAGTTCTTCTGTGAGCTTTCCCTGCTCTTCAATGCTTGCAATGACCTGGGTCTTTCTGTCTTCAAGATTTCTTAAATACTTTAATCTCTCATCAAGATTACGAAGCTGTTCATCATTTAACGCTCCTGTAACTTCCTTTCTGTATCTTGCAATAAAAGGAATTGTACAACCCTCATCTATAAGTTTAACCGCAGCTTCTACCTGCGTAACTTTAATTTCCAGCTCTTCCGCTATCTTCTTTGCGATATCCATTAATCTTCCTCCGTTTTCATACGCATATTACATTTAATTATATCAATTTCATCAAAGTTTATCAACAGTTGCATAAACGCAAGAATCCCCGCACCTCATGTGCGGGGAAAGAAATTTACTTCATATTCTTTTTCATCTTATCAAGTTCATCATCTATACTTGATGTATAACTGCCTGTACTTTCTGTTTTGTCTTTTTTTGACTTTTCTGACTTATTATTGGCAAATAACACCTTGGCAACCAAGCCGGCACCGCCAAATATAAGAACAAGTATAAGAACCCATTCATACATTGTAATAGATACAAGCCATATTCTTGTTGATGCAATAATCGAAGCGATTATAAGTATTACCGAAAGTACTGTAAATATTTTAGATACAAATGAACCTCCTGTAGCAAACATCCATACAACTCCGATTATTAACGGTACCATAATAAGACCTGATGAGAACCTGCCACCCCATAATGAAAAAAATCCATATGAAGACGATACCATAACTTTCTGTGACAATATGTACAGTCCGACAACAAGCATTATTACGCCGCCGACAAACTGCATTAATTCATTCTTTGCCTCTTTCATATCCCTTATCCCCCTATTTACTTATTATTCTTCTGGAACAAATACTCCATAGATAGTCTTAATAGCATCCTCAAAGTATCTGTTTCTTACACCAATGATGATGTTAAGCTCTGAAGATCCCTGATCTATCATTTTAACATTAATCTTGGCTTTTGCAAGTGCTGAGAAGATATTACCAGCAATACCTGTACTGTTCTTCATTCCACGTCCAACTACCGCAATAAGTGCAAGGTTAGCTTCAAGCTCAACAGAATCAGGATTAACTGCCTTGTGAATCTGCGCAAGGACCTTCTGTTCCTTCTCTACGAATTCATCCTGGTGAACAAATACTGTCATAGTATCAATTCCTGAAGGCATATGTTCGATTGAGATTCCGTTATCCTCAAATACTGAAAGAACCTTTCTGCAAAATCCTATTTCTGAATTCATCATATCCTTATCAATGCTGATTGCGACAAAGCCTTTCTTACCTGCAATACCAGTAATTGTATATTCCGGCATATTACATGTTGTCTCTACAATCATTGTTCCCTTATCTTCCGGAGCATTAGTATTCTTGATATTGATAGGAATACCTCCCTTTCTTACAGGGAAGATAGCTGATTCATGAAGTACTGACGCACCCATGTATGAAAGTTCTCTTAATTCCTTGTATGTAATAACGTTGATTGGCTTTGCATTATTTACAATTCTTGGATCTGCTGCAAGGAAGCCTGATACATCTGTCCAGTTCTCATACATATCAGCCTTAAGTGCTCTTGCAACGATTGATCCTGTTACATCAGAACCGCCTCTTGAAAATGTCTTAACCTTTCCGTTAGGCATTGCTCCATAAAATCCAGGTACAACTGCTCTTTCAATATTAGCAAACTTTGCTTCACACACTTCATTAGTCTTTTCTGAATCAAACTCTCCATCCTTATCGAAGCATATAACTGTAGCAGCGTCTATGAACTCATATCCAAGATAGTTAGCCATGATAATACCATTAAGATATTCACCTCTTGAAGCTGCATAATCTTTTCCTGCAAGTGCCTCAAAATTCTTCTTGATTGTCTCGAACTGTTCCTTTAATGAAAGCTTAAGTCCAAGCCCCTTTATTATTTCGTTATATCTTTCCTCAATTGCCTTAAGGCTCTTCTCAATATTCTTACCAGCTTCTGCCTCTGCATAACATTTGTAAAGCATATCAGTAACCTTAGTATCCTCTGGAAATCTCTTTCCAGGTGCTGAAGGAACTACATACTTTCTGTCCTCATCAGCACGGATAATATTACCAACCTTCTTAAACTGCTCTGCGCTTGCAAGTGAACTTCCACCAAATTTAACTACTTTAACCATTACTCTTACTCCCTTATATTATTACTGTAATTTAGTATCATCTATTCTGATTCTGCTTATAACAGAAACCTTATCCTTAGCATCTTCAAATGCTCTCTCTGTCATAGGCTCTGTAACAAATCCGAACTCTCCGTTAATTCCATCAACCTTAACAACCTGTCCTTCACCAAATGCTGCCTTGGCTGCCTGGACATCATCGCCCTTAATTCTTACAAAGAATCTTCTTGTCTCGTCAAATGTATCACCAAGCTCCTGCTTTACTGAACTCCAGATTGTCATAACATTTTTACCCTTATGCTTAACACAGTCAACTACATCTGATACTACAGCACTTGCTGTTGGAAGCTTTCCTGCTCCTGCTCCGAAGAACATTACATCTCCTAATACATTGCCGTGTACATAGATTCCGTTAAGAACGTCATTAACATTATATAATGGATGTGTGCTGTCAATCATAAATGGTGCTGTGATTGCATATACCTTGCCATCCTTACTGTAGCTTGTTGCAAGAAGCTTGATAACACTTCCAAGCTCTTTAGCATATGCAAAATCTTCATTAGAAATCTTTGTTATTCCCTCTGTATACACTTCCTCGAATTTCACTGTATTTCCAAATGCAAGTGATGTAAGAATTGCTATTTTTCTGCATGCATCGTAACCTTCAACATCAGCCTCCGGATTTCTTTCTGCATATCCGAGTGCCTGTGCCTCTTTAAGAACCTCCTGATATGAGATTCCTTCTCTGCTCATCTTAGTAAGAATATAGTTAGTTGTTCCATTAAGAATACCTGTAATCTTAGTAATCTCATCTGCTGTAAGAGACTGGTTAAGCGGTCTGATAATTGGAATTCCACCGCCTACTGATGCCTCAAACATGAAATTAAGTTTTCTTTCTTTAGCCATCTCAAGAAGCTCCGGACCGTGTGCAGCAACAAGTGCCTTATTAGATGTACACACACTCTTTCCTGCTTCAAGTGCCTTCTTAACAAATGTAAATGCCGGCTCTACGCCACCCATAACCTCAACAACAACCTCTATCTCAGGGTCATTAATTATAAGATCTATATCATGAACGATTTTATCCTGAATTGGATCTCCAGGAAAATCTCTTAAATCAAGTACACTCTTAACCTCAATAGTATCTCCTGCTCTCTTTGCAATTGAAGCACCATTGGTATTTAATACTTCAACCACTCCTGATCCTACTGTTCCATAACCTAACACTGCAATCTTTGCCATATCTGCCTCCGTTTTCTTAAATTGCTTATATATCAGATAGATGCATCACTGCTTAATATCTTAAGATATCTTACTCCTTTAAGTCTTTCTATCTGCTCTATCATTTCTGAAGAATCTCCTGTAGTTGGAAGAATATCCACGCTGAGCGTCAGCGAAGCAATTCCATTAACAGGAATTGTCTGATGAATAGTAAGAATATTCGCCTTGAATTCTGCAACCTTCTTCAATACCAGGGAAAGCAGCCCTGGTTCATCGTCCATCGACAATACAAATGTAATGGTTTTACCCTTTACATTCTCTCTAAACGGAAAAATATCATCCTTATACTTGTAATAAGAACTTCTGCTTATTCCAACTTTCTCTGTAGCATCTGCAACAGATATATTTTCAGTCTCAATAATTCTGTTCGTCTCCGCTACCTTAAGCAGAACCTCTGGCAGAGCCTTTTGCTTAACGACATAATACTTAATATTATCTGCCATACTGCGTCTGTACCTTTCTATTGTCCGTTTTACAAAGACAATTGTTCTTCAATGTCTTTCTCTGATAAACAACTGTCTACCGCACAAAGAATATTACCATATATGTATACACATTGCAAGCATATAATTATATTCTCCGCGCTACTCGCGCAAAAAGAAACCCTCACACAACGGGAGAGGAATGTGAGGGTTTCGCTTCTTGTGAAGCTTTATAAAAACAATGCCGCAAATACATTGTTCTTACCATATTAAGTTGTATCTATATTATGTAATTTATTGTCTGCTTATAATTAATCCATGAAGATTGCTACCCAGTAAAGGTATCCTTCTGAGTCTGCTGCAACACCTACACCAACTCTGCTGTACTTAGTACTTGTCATACATGCATAATGTGTTGCTGAATTGTGCCAGCCATTTACTATCTCTACAGGGCTTGTCTGATATCTGCCCATGACCTCACCGAAATATCCGGTCTGTCCAAAATCTGAACATATTGAAGAAGCATTTCTTCCATCTGGTCTTTTATGCTTGCCATTCTCTATAACAAAGTAATCATTAACTGCATTCTCTGATGCTCTTACCTGAGCCATATCTGTAAGAATTGCATCATATGTAACTGCAGACACACCTGCTGCTGCACGTTCTGCATTGATTCCTGATATAACCTGTGCAACTCTTTCATCTGATGGAGTCTGTACAACAGGCACTGGTGCTTTTGTTGCAGCCTCCGTATGTTCTGTTACCTGAACTGCCTCTGTGGCAGTCTCTGTCTGTGGCTGAGTCTCTGCAATTGTACTGCTCTGTTCTGTTACTGCCTCTGTGGCTTCTTCTGTTGTAACTTCAGTTGTTGCCTCTATAGCAGCTGTCTCTGTATCAGTTTCTGTTTCTTTCTGGGCAATTGTTTCCTTAACTACTGAATCTGTTGCATCATTAGCTGCCGCAACTATTATTTTAGCACCATCATTATCTGAATTAGGTGTTCCTGCTACTTTAGCCGCGAAACCAACACCGATACCAAATACAAGTACTGCTGTTGCTATCGTTACATTTTTAATCCACTTTTTAGAATTATTCCTTTTCATATCCATATCCCCCGTTCAACAAAAAAGGCACCCGATAACCGGATGCCTGAAAAATACTAATCATTTGCGTTGATTGTAATGCAACCGGCTGTCATTCTGATAAAATCAGTTAAGACCCTTGGCTTTGCGTCATAGCCTTTCGACTACTTTGCCAACATATTAACTTGTCTCTTTATATGAATATAATACCACCAATCTAAAATATGTAAATAGTACCATCGAACTATTTTTTATTTTTCATTCAAAAAAGGGGGAGGAAATTTATTACCAATTTCCTTCCCCATCCTAATATTACTTTCTTTCTCTATCAAATACACTTGCAAGATATCTCATGCATTCCAGTTCATGTTGGCCTAACTGACCTTTCTGCATTCGCCATTTCCAGTTATTGCCCATGCTTGATGGAAGATTCATTCTTGCCCAGTTTCCAAGCTTTAGAATGTCCTGAACAGCAAATACTGTAAGAACAGCAACGCTTGAATACGCAGCCCTGAATACCTGGTCAACCATTCTTCCCTTATCTCTTGTATCAAGATAGTCATAAGCATATCCTAATTCCCAGTCGCCCCTGTCTTCAAAGAAACCAAGCAAGGTTTCGTTATCATGAGTTCCACCATAGCACACAAGATTTTGTGTATAATTATATGGAAGATGCGGATTCTTTCTATCTCCTCCAAATGCAAATTCAAGGACCTTCATTCCCGGATATCCATTTTCTTTAAGAATCTTTGCCACTTCAGGAACTTCAACACCTAAGTCTTCAGCAATAATCTTTTTATCACCGATAGATTCATTAATAACATCAAGCAGTTTCTGTCCCGGTCCCTGTCTGTACTCACCCTGTCTTGCATCAGGCATATCTGATGGAATTGTATAGTACTTCACAATTCCTATAAAATGGTCAATTCTTATGACGTCATACAGCTTTGCTGAGGCTGCCATTCTCTTTCTCCACCAGCTGAATCCATTTGCTTCCATTTTATCATAATCATAAAGAGGATTGCCCCATTTTTGTCCTGCATCAGAAAATGCATCTGGCGGTACACCTGCAACCTTTATCGGTGTTAAATTCTCATCCAGCTGGAATTCTCCCTGATTAGCCCATACATCTACGCTGTCATATCCCATATAAATAGGTATATCACCTATAATCTCTATACCATTACTATTAGCATATTGTTTAAGCGCATTCCACTGTCTGTAGAATTCAAACTGTATGAATTTCCAGTATCCTATATCATCCGAAAGCTGTTCTTCATATTGGCTCATCGCCTCTGGCTTTCTGAACTTTATGTCAGTTTCCCATTCACCCCATGAGACATTGTTAAAGTGAGACTTTAATGCCATAAACAGAGCATAATCCTCAAGCCAGTCTGCATTATCTTTAACAAAATTATCAAACTGCTTATAAAGAGGAAGTCCCTTGGCAAGCGTCTTCTTGCTTTCTGCACATGCATCCCTAAATCTGTCGTAAGCAATTCTTAATATATCAAATCTGTTATTATATATCTTCTCATAACTGACATATCTTTCGTCGCCAATATTTCCATCTCTGTAGGTTCCGAATCTTCCATTAACAGCGTCATCTTCAGAAACATTTACAGGCACAATTCCATCGCCCCAGTCTCTTGAAATAACCTCTGACTTTAACAAGAACCCCTCCTCAATAAGCATATCAAGATCAACAAAGTACGGATTGCCTGCAAATGCAGAATATGACTGATATGGGCTGTCACCATAAGTAGTTGGTCCTAACGGAAGTACCTGCCAGTACTTATGATTACACTCTTTAACAAATGTAACAAAATCATATGCATCCTTGCCAAATGTTCCTATGCCATATGGTGATGGCAATGAACTTACTGGCATAAGTATACCTGCATTTCTTTTAAATTTCGTTTCAGCCATTTGCAGTACCTCCATTATCATTACTCATTTCTTCCGTAAATTTCTTAACGCTCTCTGCTTCTGACTGTGTAAGTAATTTCTCTACATCAAGAAGAATAACTAATTCCCCATTAACATTGGCGACCCTGTCAAGATATGCTGTATCATCCGTTCTAGCCAGAGCCGGCATAGGAACAATACCATTTGCATCAATATCTCCAATCTCAAGTACATCATCAACTTCAAGTGCCAGCTTAACCACGCCAGGAATATTAACAATAATTGTACTGTCTTCGCCAATACTTCCAACAGCATCATCCGTGCCAAACTTTTTTCTTAAGCTGAAAGCAGGGATAACCTCCCCTCTCAAATTAACAATTCCACTGATATACTCCATTGCATTAGGAACTCTCACAATATTAATCTCCCGTTCTATCGACTGGACAAGATTAATATCTACTCCAAACTGTTGATTGCCTAATCTGAAAATCACCGGTTTAATATAATCCGCCATACTGATGTACCACCTTTCACTATCATTCAGTTTACTACCTTAATATCTGTTACTCTTCAGTTTTTCCCGTACTAATCCATGTTAAATATGCATTTATGAACGGATCAATGTTTCCATCCAGAACACTTCCTGCATTAGCAACTTCCTTATTAGTTCTGTTATCCTTAACCATTGTATATGGCTGAAGAACGTAACTTCTTATCTGGCTTCCAAAATTAATATCCTTGACATCTCCTCTGATTCCAGATAGATTCTCTGCATTCTCAGCCTCCTTTAAAAGATAGAGCTTAGCCTTTAACATCTGCATAGCTTTATCTTTATTCTGGTGCTGAGATCTTTCATTCTGACACTGTACAACAATTCCTGTTGGAAGATGTGTAATTCTGATTGCAGATGATGTCTTGTTAATATGCTGTCCACCAGCTCCACTTGAACGATATGTATCAATTCTTAAATCATCATCATTAATCTCAATATCTATATCCTGATTAATATCAGGCATTACGTCACATGATACGAAAGAAGTCTGTCTCTTACCTGCCGCATTGAATGGAGATATTCTTACAAGTCTGTGAACACCATGTTCAGATTTCAGATGTCCATATGCATTCTCTCCTCTTATCTCTATAGTAACCGACTTAATTCCTGCTTCTTCACCTTCAAGATAATCAAGTGTTTCTGTTGTATATCCGTGACTTTCCGCCCATCTTGTATACATTCTGAAAAGCATCTGACACCAGTCACAGCTTTCTGTTCCACCTGCTCCTGCATGAAGTGTAAGAATGGCATCACATGCATCATGTTCTCCAGAAAGCAATGTTTCAATTCTTAAACTTTCCATCTTATCTTCGAGATTCGTTATCTCTTCTTCTATCTCTGGAATAAGCGACTGGTCATTGGATTCTTCTGCCATCTCAATAAGTGTCTTAACATCATCAAGACCTGTTTCAAGCTCATTATATCTTTCAAATGCATCTTTTAACCCTTTAAGTTCTTTCATAGCATTTTGTGATTTATCCGGATTATCCCAAAAACCTGGCGCTTCCATATCTGCTTCCAGTTCTTCAATTCTTTTTTGCTTATTGTCAAGATCCAGTGATTTCTTAATCTGTGCCATAGGCTTATCATATCCTGAAATTCTGTATCTGAACTGGTCTAATTCTACCATATATCCTCCAAAACAACAGACGCGGACGCTGATATTCCAGACATTCCGCGTCCCAAAAGTCATATTATAAACTTATGCCTGTCTTCCACAACAGTTCTTATACTTCTTACCGCTTCCACAAGGGCATGGATCGTTAGGATATATCTTCTTCTCTGTTCTTCTTGCAGGACCCTTTACAGAAGGTCCTTCATCCTTATTAGTTCCAGTCACCTTGGCTACCTGTTCTCGTTCTATCTTCTGTTCAACCTGAATATGCATAAGAAGTCTTATTGTATCTTCCGCTATACCTGCTGTCATTTCATCAAACATGTCATAGCCCATCATCTTATACTGTACAACCGGATCTCTCTGACCAAGAGCCTGAAGTCCTATACCCTGTTTCAACTGATCCATATCATCGATATGATCCATCCACTTTCTGTCAATTACCTTAAGCAGGATTACTCTCTCAATTTCTCTGATCTGTTCTGACTCTGGGAATAACGCTTCCTTATCCTCATATAGTTTGACAGCCTTCTCTTTTAAATCATGTATTAATTCATTCTTATTCCTGATGTTTTCTCTATATACAACCTTTTCAATCGGAATTGTAGGAAGCAGAAGCTCATTAATTTCGTTATAATCCCATTCATTGGCATCTTTATCTTCACCAACACAACGGTTTACAACATTCTCTACATAATCTGTTATCATCTTCATAATAGAATTACGCATGCTTTCTCCATCAAGAACTCTTCTTCTTTCAGCATACATAATCTCTCTCTGCTCATTCATAACCTGATCATACTCAAGAAGATGGCTTCTGATACCAAAGTTATTAGTCTCAATCTTCTTCTGAGCTGTCTCTATAGCCTTGCTTAACATCTTATGCTCAATCTGCTCATCCTCAGATACCCCAAGACTGTTGAAAATATTCATAAGTCTTTCCTGTGCAAACAGCCTCATAAGATCATCTTCAAGAGAAATGTAGAATCTTGATTCACCAGGATCTCCCTGTCGTCCAGAACGTCCACGTAACTGGTTATCAATACGACGGCTTTCATGTCTTTCTGTACCAATAATCTTAAGACCACCTGCAGCAACAGCCTCATCATCAAGCTTAATATCAGTTCCTCGACCAGCCATGTTAGTAGCAATAGTAACTGCACCATGACGTCCTGCCTCTGATACTATCTGCGCCTCAAGCTCATGGAACTTGGCATTAAGTACATTATGTGGAATCCCCTTCTTTCTTAACATCTCGCTAAGCATTTCAGAAGTCTCAATCGTTATTGTACCTACAAGAACAGGCTGTCCCTTTTCATGAGATTCAATTACGGACTGCACAACTGCATTGAACTTACCTTTCTTAGTCTTAAATACAGCATCATTATTATCAACTCTTATAACAGGCTTGTTAGTTGGAACTTCAACAACGTCCATGTTATAAATTTCACGAAATTCCTTTTCTTCTGTAAGGGCTGTACCTGTCATACCAGCCTTCTTCTCAAACTTATTAAAGAAGTTCTGGAATGTAATAGTTGCCAGAGTCTTGCTCTCTCTCTTAACCTTAACATGCTCTTTAGCTTCAATAGCCTGATGAAGGCCATCTGAATAACGACGTCCTGGCATAATACGGCCTGTAAATTCATCTACTATAAGTACCTCATCATCTTTAACAACATAATCCTTATCCCTGAACATAAGATTATGAGCGCGAAGTGCAAGTGTAACATTATGCTGAATTTCAAGATTCTCAGGATCTGCATAATTATCTATATGGAAGAACTGCTCAACCTTGTGAATACCCTGTTCAGTAAGGTTAACTACCTTATCCTTCTCATTAACGATGAAGTCTCCATCTTCTTCAACTTCCTCGTTCATGATTGCCTGCATCTTAGTTCTCTCACCCTTATATTCGCCTCGCTGTAATTGCCTTGCAAGTATATCACAGAGTTCATATAATTTAGTAGATTTTCCGCTCTGTCCTGAGATAATAAGAGGTGTACGTGCCTCATCAATAAGAACAGAATCGACCTCATCTATAATACAGTACTTAAGATTTCGTAATACAAGTTCATTCTTATATATAGCCATATTATCACGAAGATAATCAAATCCAAGCTCGTTATTCGTTACATATGTAATATCACACGCATATGCAGCCTGTCTTTCTTCTCTTGTTGAGTCATGTAATACGACGCCAACCTTAAGACCCAAAAACTCATGTATCATACCCATCTGCTCAGCATCTCGCTTAGCAAGGTAGTCATTAACAGTAACTACGATTACGCCCTCTTCTGTAAGTGCATTAAGATATGCAGGAAGTGTACACACAAGTGTCTTACCTTCACCAGTTTTCATCTCTGCAATTCTTCCCTGATGAAGAATAATACCTCCAATAAGCTGAACATGATAATGTTCCATGCCAAGAACTCTCTTACCAGCCTCTCTTACTGTCGCAAATGCTTCTGGAAGAATATCATCAAGAGTATCTCCCTTTGCTAATCTGTCCTTGAATTCTTTAGTCTTTGCTTTAAGCTCTTCATCGCTTAACTTGCCATAAGATTCTTTATAACTTTCAATCTTATCTGCAATTGGATATATTCTTTTTAATTCATGTTCACTATGTGTTCCAAATAATTTCTGAGCTAATCCCATTACTTTATACTTCTCCTTATAAAAGCCTATTTGTGTTGTAATTGTATCACTATTTAGACATTCTATCAAGTAAAGTTAAACCATTAAAATTTTATTAATTAAAAACAATTCCATGGCAAAAATACCGCCTGCTGGTATTAAATCAACAGACGGTATCTTCAGAAAGTGGTAATATGAAAAAAATACTAAACTAATTAATCTAATTCTGGTTCAATCAAACCATATGTGTTGCCTTTTCTCTTATACACAACATTAACTTCCTCTGTCTCTGAATTAAAGAATACATAGAAATTATGTCCAAGAAGCTCCATCTGAACGCATGCTTCTTCAGGATCCATTGGCTTGATTCCAAATCTCTTGGTTCTGATAATCTTAACCTCATCATCATCATAATCTTTCTCTACGAATTCCTGTGCAAATGCTGCTGCATTCTGCTGCTTGTCAACAATCTTATTCTTATACTTCTTTAACTGACGCTCGATAACCTCTTCTACAAGATCAATTGAAACATACATATCGCTGCTTACCTGCTCGCTTCTTATGATGTTACCCTTAACCGGAATAGTTACCTCAATCTTCTGTCTTTCTTTTTCCACACTTAAAGTCACATTAACTTCTGTCTCTGGTGCAAAGAATCGGTCAAGCTTTCCAAGCTTCTCCTCTACTGCTGACTTTAATCCCTCTGTTATATCAATATTTCTTCCTGTAATTATAAATCTCATGATGTCCAACTCCTTTACGTGTTTTATAATCGTGGGCAGAGGTAAGAATCTGATCGTAATTCCTTTCCAACCTTCTCTTTATAAAATCTATCAGACATTCTTCCTTCTTAAATCACCGCATGTGTCGAAAGAATATATACACATGCAGCTAACACGACCTAAGATACATTTCTGTATGCTTATTTTATGTAAGTATTATATCATATATTTGTAAATTAACAAGTATGTCCTTTAATTATTTTATGCATATATGTCAAGTATCATATTAAAGTTTTTTGATTTTTTGCAATATTTAACAAAACATTTATTCTTTTTTACCTGCAGTTAAACATGATTAACTTTTTGTGGATTTCTGTGGATAATGTGGATAACTTAGTTGATAAGTGTTTTTTTAGATAAAATTGGCATTTTTTATTGTGGATAACTTTTTTTAATATTCAAAATTAATGTCAAGCAATTATTGAAATAAATACAATCTGAATTTCTTTTTGGTAAGTATGCACAAGGCAGTTTTTGTCAATATATGTTTTTAATTTTTATATGGAAATATCCAGTGTTTTCCTGTATTATAATAACGATATTATTAAAATCAAATCGTTTTAAGAGAGGCATATTATCATGAAAAAAACTATAGTTATAACAGGAGCATCCCGAGGAATCGGAAGAGCCATTGCAATAGAACTCGCTGGAAAAGATACTAATATTGTTATTAACTGTGTGAATAATGTGGATAAACTAAATGAAGTAAAATCCATTATTGAGGAAAAAGGAAGTGAATGTGAAACATTTGCAGGCAATATGGGAAATTACAGTGATGTACAGAAAATGTTTGACATGTGCCTTCAGCGTTTCGGGCAGATTGATGTGCTTATCAACAATGCCGGAATATCCGTTGTCGGGCTTTTTCAGGATATGAGCGAAGATGAGTGGCACAGGATATGTAACACTAATATAGATTCTGTCTTTAACTGCTGCCATTTTGCCGTTAAAGATATGATGAAAAGGCACTGTGGTAAGATTATTAATATATCTTCTGTGTGGGGATTGTACGGTGCAAGCTGTGAGGTTGCATATTCAGCAACCAAGGGGGCAGTCAATTCATTTACAAAGGCACTTGCAAAGGAACTTGCTCCAAGTGGTATTCAGGTCAACGCTGTTGCATGTGGAGCTATTGACACTGAGATGAATGGGCATCTCTCAGATTATGACAAGGCAGAACTCGCAGAAGAGATTCCTGCAGGTCGTTTTGGAAACCCGCAGGAAGTCGCTGAACTTGTTAAATCTCTTTCCGGAATTAACAACTACCTTACTGGTCAGATAATAACTCTTGATGGCGGCTGGATTTAATCAGCCTGTATAACTTTTATCAATATTAATCACGGCGTGGCACTCGCTCTGCTTCTCCGTGATTTTTTTCTGAATCTGTTTCTTTATCTCGTCATCTGAAAGATGATAATTATAAGGAACAAGCACATCAAATATAAGATTCGTTATATATGGACCTTTAACAGTCCTGAAATCATGTATATCCAGTTCCTCACCTACTGACTTTACAACCGCAATAGTCATCTTTCGCAAATGATTTATCACCTCATCATCTGTAACTACCGGATCCATATGTATGCTTATAAAGCATTTCATGCGCTTTTCAACTCTTCTTTCGGCCATATCTATATAATCATGTGCCTCCATCATGTCCATATTAGCCGGAACCTCTGCATGAAGCGATGCATATACTCTGCCCGGACCGTAATTATGCACAATCAGGTCGTGAACTCCTATTATATGCTTATCCTGAAGAACAATATTCTCAAGTTCCTGTACAAATTCTTTCGTTGGTGGCTGACCAAGAAGTGGCTGCAATGTATCTTTTGCCGCACCAAAACCAGCTAATATTACAAATACTGCAACAACAACTCCTGCTATTCCATCTATATTAATATCCGAAAACAGGGTAAGAAGCACTCCTATAAGGACTACTGATGTTGCAACGCAGTCTGACAGGCTGTCTGTAGCCGTTGCCTTCATTGCAGCAGAATCCACCTTATTGCCAAGATATTTGTTGAATTTAGCCATCCACATTTTCATAAGGATTGATAACACAAGTATAATAATAGATGGTACGGATACCTCAAGCGGCGTAGGATGAAGTATTTTTCTGAATGATGTTGTCATCAGTTCAAAGCCCATAATTATAATTGCTCCTGATACTATGAAGCCTGATATATATTCGATTCTTCCATGACCATACGGATGTTCATAATCAGCCGGCTTTCCAGCAAGCTTAAAGCCTATAAGTGTAACAATTGAAGATCCTGCATCCGATAAATTATTGACCGCATCCGCCATTATTGAAACTGATGCCGTAAGCACTCCTGCAAGTATCTTTGCTAAAAACAGTATAAGATTACAGATTATTCCCACAATCCCGGCAAACACACCGTATCTTGTACGGACTTCGGGGTTCTTCGTCTTATCATAATCTTTTACGAACCTCTTAAGTAATAAATCTATCATTTCCTTCTCCTTCATGCTCTCTAGCATATTTACATTAAGTATATACTATATTGGACTTAATTTAAAGATTCATATTTTTTGATTTACAGTATATACCAAAAAGGATTATAATAAAAATAATTATTGTGTTTAATCATTACAACTATCTTGGAGGACAACAATGTTAGACTTTGAAAAAGTAATACCAGAGGAGGTAGGAATATCTTCCACAGGACTTATCAGCTTTGCCAGAAAGCTTGAATGTAACAACCTTCCGATGCACAGCATAATTGTTATGCGACATGGTAAGATATGTATGGAAAGCTACTATGCACCATACACGAAAGACACTCTTCACAGAATGTTTTCTGTCACTAAATCATTTGTTTCACTTGCCATAGGGCTACTTGCTGATGAAGGCAGAATATCACTTGATGACCATATTGCAGATTATTTCCCTGAAAAGCAGCCCGAAACAGGTGTGCACCCATATATGCAGATGCTCACAATAAGGCAGATGCTCACAATGAGAACATGTCATGATGTGAATGCATACAAAATCGGAGGTTCCCCTGACTGGGTAGGTTCTTTCTTCACTGTTACACCCGACCATGTTCCTGGAACTAATTTCTCTTATGATACAGCTTCAACACATACATTGGGTGCACTTGTTGAAAAGCTCACGGGTATGGAACTGCTTGATTATCTGAGAACGAAATTCTTAGATGAATTGGGGTTTTCTAAAGAAGCATTTATATTAAAATCTCCTGATGGCAAAGTAAGCATGGGCGGTTCAGGAATGTGTGCAACACCACAGGATATCCTTAAGGTTATGTATGTTGTATCTCAGAATGGTAAACTTGATGGAAAGCAGTTGCTGCCTTCCGGATATCTTAAGGAGGCAACTGTTAAGCATAGTGACCCTTATGGAAAATCAGGCACATGGGAAGAGATGCAGGGCTATGGCTACCAGATATGGATGACAACTCACAATGGTTATGCATTTTTTGGCATGGGCGGACAGCTTGCCGTATATTACCCAGATAAAGATGTTATTCTTGTTACCACTGCTGATGCACAGGGTCGTCAGGGTGGAGTACAGCTGATATATGATACATTTTACGAAGAAGTATACAGTCATATTGATACATGTACTGATAATAGTGATTATGAAGAATTCCAGAAGTTCGAAAATTCACGCCAGCTTCTTGTTGAACCGGGCGAATATAGTTCAGACCTTGTAAGCAAAATCAACGGACAGAGCTATGAATTTGACACTAATCCATGTGGTGTAACAGACATAAAGCTCACATTTAACGGGGATGAAGGAACATTTTTCTATACTAATGCAACAGGAAATCACGAGCTGCATTTCGGACTCGGAAAGAATGTTTTCCAGAACTTCCCTGATTATAATTTCAAATGTGGTGCAAGTGCAGCTTTCAGAGCAGACAATAATCTTCTTATCAAAGTGCAGATTATTGACAGTGCCGTAGGCAATATGTATATCTCATTAAGCTATATTGATGATTATGTTACAGTTATGATGAGAAAGATTGAAGAGAGTTATTTTACTGAATACGATGGTGTATTCAGTGGAAAGCTTAAAAACTAAAAAATCCCGGCAGACCATTGTGTGTATTCACACTTCCGGTCTGCCGGGAATCATTAATTATAACCAATTATCAAATTGTTAATTAGAACATAAGTCTTAATACCCATGTAAGGAAATTAACTGCAACATATGAGATTGCCATTATAAGAGGTATCTTCTTCTCATCCTTGCATAATGCACGGATTGCTATGTATACAAATGCATATCCTGCTACATTAGAAAATACTGTTACACATGAAGATATTCTGTCAATGAATCCTACTGATGTAAGACCTGTTACCCAGCTGAGTAACTCTGCTGGTATACCAAGTACTGCTGTAATGGCATATACTGCAAGGCCCTGCATATATGTAACATTAGCCTTGTTAAACACCTTTGCAAGAAGCATAACTGCAAGTGCAATTACAGCCGCTGCTACTGCTACCAGAAGAATTTCAAGAAGCATGTTCTTGAATATTGAGCCTACTGGATATGGCTTGGTATTAGTATATGAGCTGTAGTAAGATGAAAGTAAGCTGTCAAGTTCTTTACTTCCTGTTGTAACCTTTGCCTTACTGTTAGCAATTAACATATCAAATAATCTTGTAAGCATGTTAATGATTGCCTGACCGCCAATAAGTATTGCAATCATAATAACATTAGCTTTAGCAACAAATGCTGATACCGTTTCTACCGGTGATGTAAACAATCCCTTCAATACATTAACATAATCAAGGGCTGCATTAGCTCCCGCCTTCTTAACAGCGTCCATCTGCTGTGAAGCCTGCTGCTGATTAAATCCCTGCTGTGCCTGCTGATATGTCTGCTGACCTGCTCCCTGTTGGAATGTCTGCTGTGCTGCTCCGGCTGGCTGCTGTGCTGCCTGCTGGTTAAATTCCTGCTGTGGCTGTGCCGCTCCGGCTGGCTGCTGTGCCTGCTGACATGTACAGACTTCTCCATCCTGTAACTGTCTTCCACAATACTTACAAAAACTCATTTTTTTCCCTCCTTAAAGTAAAAGTTATAATATTGTATGGCTGTTGTCTCAACCTTTTTTATAATACCATATATATTTATTGTAAACAATGGTCATATATGCACATTTCAATATAGTAAACTGTTATAAATTGAACTTTAATGCTTTAACATACCACATTTATCAAGTATGAACTCCATTCTCTTTTCATATGAATGAAACTTCTCTGCTTTTTCATGTCCGTTTCTTGCAATCTGTGCACGCTCATCCTCATGATTAAGATAATACTCTGTCTTTCTTAACAGGTCATCATGGCTTTCGTAATACACATAATCTTTTCCATTCTCGAAAAAATCCATATATTCAAGCTGGAAGCTGGTCATAAGAAATCCACCTGCACCGACAATATCCCACGCCCGAAGCGGAATTCCCGTACGGATATTACGCATTACAGGATTAATATTAATCCTGCTGCAATTAAACACCTTCGGCATATCTGTCATATAATTAACTGCACCCTTAAGATTAACCCCTATAAGCTCTTTATCCGGATCATCCGTATAGAGGTCTGTCGGAAAATGCTTTGCAAGCTTGTTAAGTATCTGCACCCTCTCTATATTAGCAAGTTTGAAACCTAAAAATGTTGATGAAAACACAAGTGCAATATCTGAAAATGCTCTTTCATCCTGCTTAAAATCTATAAGCTCACATAACTTTTCAAGTATATCAACTGTAAGCACCTTATCGAATATGCTGTCACCATAGATTTCCATCTGTGCTGCCATTGCCGCATCAAAATACCCTCTTAAATATTCCGGCAGCCTATCTTTTATTTCATCATAAGAATTCCTGTGATACATTCCTCCAACAAATGATACTTCACTGTGCCATTTGTTCCGTTCATCAGCAGTAAGTGAACCTGTTATCTTACCAACACGGGAACAGTTTACAGCAAGTGGAAGATACCACACATGTTCTGCTCCAAGATTTTTTAGTTCCTCACAATAAAATCTGTCAAATATAAATATATAGTTACATTTATTAAATAAAGATTGATGATACAGTGATATAAGCGGACTATCTACCGTCCATGCAATATATTTTTTCCCAAGCTCTTCACATAAATCCGATACATGTGGAAAATAATTAAGTGAAAAAACACAGTCGTATGCAGAAAAGACCTGCCTAAGCTCCGCATAGTCACGGAGCTTAAAGCCGGTCTCATCATCCTTGTCTATTACTGTTTCTGTGTAATCATGTACTTCATGTCCGAAATATTCAATCGCAGACTTTACATCATCCTGATTGAACACCTTCCATCTGTATAAAAGTATTCTCATTGTGCACATGCCTTTTCAAGTACTTCAAAATAGTTCTCAAATGTTTTACAACAGCACTCGTAATTATCAATTATTATTCCATCAACACGCAGGCCGATTAGTGCGAAAGACATTGCCATTCTATGGTCATTATATGTGTCAACTACACCTGGCTTAACATTGGCTGGAGATATCTCTATACGGTCTCTTCCCTCTTTGACATCAACACCAAGATTGTTAAGCTCGTTGACCATAGCCTCAATTCTGTCTGACTCCTGTAATCGTATATGTTCAATATTCTTGATAACCGTTGTTGTTTTTGCAAATGGAGCAATAGCTGCAAGTGTCATTGACTGGTCTGAGAAATCATTCATATCAACATCCACACCGCAATATTCTCCATCCTTAGGTCCGCTGACGCATATACCCTCGCGTTCCTCTGTCACAGCACAGCCCATCTGCTTAAGCACATCTATGAACTTAAGGTCACCCTGCATTGAATTTGAATGTACACCTTTGACAATAGCTGTTCCGCCTGTAAGAGCTGCTGCTGCATAAAAGTAGCAGGCTGCTGAAACATCCGGTTCAATATAATATGTCTGTGGATAATATCCAGAACCAGCCGGAACTATATATTCTGCGCCTTCATGGTCTACCACACAGCCAAACTGCTCCATCATCTTAGCTGTTATACGCACATATGAACCTTCTGTTTTATTACTTGTAATATGAACATGTATTCCTTCTTCAAGCATCGGAGATGTCATCATAAGCGCGCTTAAGAACTGTGTGCTTTCACTTATACTTATTGAAACATGATTCTGTGGCTTCTTCCCACCATACGCTGCACCTTTTACATTAACCGGAAGATGTCCGTCTTTCTCTAGAAACTCAATCTCTGCTCCCATACTCTGTAATGCTTCAAAAAGCGGAAGCATAGGTCTTTTCTTCATCTGTTCAGAAGCTTCAATTGTGTACTCACCATCTGATAACGCAAGCATGGCTGTAAGGAATCTTGCCGCTGTTCCGGCACTTCCTACATTGATTGTTGCTCTCTTCTTTGGAATATCTCTTCCATGTCCATGAATGATAACATATCGTTCAACTTCGTTTACTTCGATAATATATCCAAGTGCGATAAGACTTAAAAGAAAATGTCTCGAATCGTCACTGAACAAAACTCCTTTAAGGGTACATTCACCCTGTGATAAAGCTGCCATAAGCAGCGCTCTGTTAGTAATACTCTTTGAACCAGGCACTTCAACTGTACAGTGAATCGGGTGGTCCAGCTTCTTAACCTTGTACTGTGACATAATTTTACTACTCCATTAACCGTAATTATCTCTCGTCCATATCAACATATGGTCTGTGATGTCCAACATATTTGTATGCAGGACGGATAATCTTGCCTGCATTAACAAGTTCCTCAAGTCTGTGTGCGCACCAGCCTGAAATTCTTGAAGTTGCAAACATAGGTGTAAACATTTCTTCTGGAATACCAAGCATTGTGTATACAAATCCACTATAGAAATCGACATTGGCACAGACTGGCTTAAACATCTTTCTCTTGTTCATGATAAGCTGTCCTGCCTCGCTTTCAACAAGTTCATATAATGCAAATTCTTTCTGCATTCCCTTCTCTTCTGAAAGCTGTTTCGCAAATTTCTTAAGAATAACTGCTCTAGGATCTGAGTTAGTATATACCGCATGACCCATACCATAGATAAGTCCGGCATGGTCAAATGCTTCTTTGTCAAGGATCTTGTTAAGATATGTACATATCTCATCTTTATTGTCCCAATCGCTGCAATGTGCCTTAATATCTGTAAACATTTCCTGAACCTTTAAGTTAGCACCACCGTGCTTAGGTCCTTTAAGAGAAGCGATTGATGAAGCTATTGCTGAATATGTATCTGTTCCTGATGAAGTAACAACATGAGTTGTGAATGTTGAGTTGTTACCACCACCATGCTCTGCATGAAGAACAAGACAAATATCAAGAACCTTTGCTTCAAGTTCTGTAAAGTCACCGTCATCTCTTAACATATAGAGGATATTCTCGGCTGTTGAATAACCCTTCTTAGGATTCTTTATCATAAGTGTTCCATCAAGCTTAAAATGTCTGTATGACTGATAAGCATATACTGAAAGAAGAGGCATCTTGGCTATAAGCTGAAGACTCTGTCTTAATACATTAGGAATTGAAATATCATCCGGTTTCTCATCATATGAATAAAGACTTAAGATACTCTTCATAAGCGAATTCATAAGATTAGTACTTGTAGCTTTCATAATAACATCTCTGATGAATGCCCCTGAAAGTTCCTGAAGGTCTGTTAAGATTCTTATAAATCTGTCTAACTGATCCTTGTCTGGAAGTACTCCGAATAACAGAAGATATGTCGCTTCTTCAAATCTGAATCTATCAAGGCTGCTTCTCTTGATAAGCTCCTCAACATTATATCCCTGAAAATATAATTCTCCATCTACAGGTATCTTTCTTCCGTGAACACTCTGGTTACCTAATACATCTGATATCTCTGTGAGACCTGTAAGTACGCCGTTACCATTGCTGTCACGAAGACCTCTCTTTACATCATACTCTGTATACAGATTCTGATCGATTATACCTGAGGCTGTACATTCTTTTACAAGTTCCTCAAAATCGCTCTTATCTACTGTTGAAAGTTCCATCATTTCCTGATTGTTCATGGCTTTCCTCCTCCTGATTATTTCCCGCATAGCTAAACGCAGATGAAGATATTATATCTGCTACTAATAGTGTTTGTCAATTTACTGCTGGCTGTTTTCTGTCTCATTTCTCATCCCGATTACAGCATCAGCAAGCTGCCTCAGATCATCTGCACTTCCCTGGGTAAACCCTTTCTTGCCTACAACCAGACAATTATCATCCCCAACAAACAGATATATATTATCAGGATCCTGATTCCATTTCACAATATCATTCCAACTGAATGTATCACTGTCGTTTTCTTCATCTGTAATAATAATATTCTCTGCATCTATCTCATATGAGAATTTAATTCCTACCATCTTTCCATATATATTATAAAATTTCTTTTTATTGCTCTTATCCATTCCAACCATTCCAATGTATAAGAATACCACTGCAACAAGCCCGAACAGTACTATCATAAATGTGTCCGCCTGCTCATTACCTGTCATCTTAAGAACAAGCTCTCTTATCATCATCATTCCGAATATAAGTCCAAACATATTATAAATCAGCTTAAAAGTCTTATATCTACTGTTATCAAAATTACTGGCACGCATGGCACCTTCCATACATTCCTTTGTGAATGCTGTTTCATTCTTTATTGTCATGAATTCCTCCCTGTATAACCCCACATTTGCATGCCCTATCAGCAGGCTTTATCTAAACAATAATTTTAAGCCCGGCGGGGAAGTGTGTCAATGTTATATTGCGGGGGGCGGTGGGCGGCGGTGTGTCGTTGATGACGAGTTTGCTATATGGCATAAACTGCGCGAATCTGCTATAATGTTTATATGCATTTCCTATAAGATTGTTTTTATTTCAATGTTTATAGGCATATTTTTATTGTCCGAGATTAAATACCATGAATATTTTTCTTGTGATACCTATAGATAGTCGCATTCTATGTCAACTTATAGGACATTTCTGAACATTTTTATATTACATTAACTGAAAATGACACATGATGGCGATAAATTACCTATAAGAGTTATATTTTTGAATTGTTTATAGGCATCTTTATGAATATTGAAGATTTCCAAAGAAAATATCGCCAATATTTGCCTATAAATCATGAAAATTTTTTATTCTTATAGGTTAAGCCAATTTTTTAATTAATTTCTTGGCACTAAAATCTTGAAATTAGAAACATGAATGGCTAGAAAGGAGTCTGCTTATGAAACTTGCATGTATAACCGGAGCATCTTCCGGTATTGGAAAAGAATTCGCATATCTGCTTGCGGAGCTTGAATATGACCTGATTCTGGTCGGAAGAAACACAGACGCGCTTCACGAAATTGCTGACAATGTTGCTGTCAGATGCAAATGTATCACATGCGACCTGTCTGATGAGAAATCGTGCGTAAAGCTTGGAAGGAAGCTTCGTCAGTATCCACTTGATATTATGATTAATAATGCCGGATTCGGAGAACTTGGCACATTTGCTGAAACGAAATTAAAGAATGATATCAACATGATTAATGTTAATATTAAAGCTGTGCATATACTTACAAAGGCCGTACTTCCGGGCTTTATACAACGTGACAGGGGCTACATCATGAATGTGGCGTCAAGTGCCGGGCTGCTTCCTGGCGGACCATATATGTCTACCTATTATGCAACCAAGGCTTATGTGACAAGCCTCACTACTGCAATACACGGGGAACTGCGCGACTTAAAGAGTAACGTTCACATAAGCATGCTCTGTCCAGGTCCTGTTGATACCAACTTCAACAATGTTGCCAATGTAAAGTTCGCATTATCCGGAATTCCTGCTGATTACTGCGCCTATTATGCACTTTGTAAAATGTTTACAGGCAAACTTACCATTATTCCGACATTTACAATGAAAGCCGGAGTTTTTGGCAGCAGATTCCTGCCAAGACAGGTGCTTGCCTTTATGACAGGTCACCAGCAGAAAAAGAAGACAGACAATATCTGATATGATACTGCCTGTCACTGATTTAGAATTTTTTTGAAAATATAATATTCTTTCTTTCAACAAGCACTGCCTTGTTGAAGAACACATCAACTGCAGCCTTGTAATCAGCCATTCTCTGGGATTTCTTGATTGCCTTGATTTCTTTTTTGCAATCATCAAACACATATTCCATATAACACCACATTTCTTTCATTCTGTGTATGGCATGTGTATCTCCCGGCATTATGGCTGTGCGGGCTGCGTATACAAGGTCGTGAAGCTCTTTCATCAGCTTCTTATCTGCATTAAGGTCTCGCACCATCGCCTGAGGATTATCATCTGTTAATACATTAATCAGTCCGGGGTCCGCGATAAGCCCTCTTCCAAGCATAAATGTATCAACCTCCGGAAACATCTCCTTCATCTCAAGGAAATTCTTCCTTGTAAATATATCTCCGTTAAGCACTAATTTATTCCTGCTGTTATCCACTGCGTATCGGAAAGCGTCAAGATGCAACTCATTTCTGTAGTAATCTGTACGCACTCTCGGATGAACAATAAGTTCCTCAAGAGGATAAGAATTATACACCTCCATTATCTGTGGAAAACTGTCATCATCTTCAACACCGATTCGTGTCTTGACCGAAACCTTAATATTCTCTCTTATAAATGCATCCTCAAACACCTCATCAAGAAAACGGTCGAGCTTTTCTGTGTCGCGAAGCATTCCTGAGCCTTTATCCTTTGAAACAACTGTGCCTGACGGACAGCCGGCATTAAGATTAATCTCGTTGTAGCCGTATTTTTCATAAAGCATTTTCGCAGTCCATATAAAATCCTTAGCTTCATTGGTCATCACCTGTACAACCGTATATGTTTCTTTATTATGCTCACGGTCTATGTCACGCAGCTCTCTTGCCAGAAAATTCTCTGACTTATTAGGTGAGATAAACGGCGTAAAATATTTTGCAATTCTGCCTTTCCCAAATGTTTTCTCATAGGCATTTCTGTATGTAAAATCTGTAAGCCCCTCCATCGGGGCCATATATATAGTATTGCTCATATACTGTATCTTTCTGTTATTCTAATGTAAATGTGCCGTTGCTGTTAGTCACAATGGCTGTCTCGAAAAATTCTTTTACTGCCTTTATCATGTATTCTGTGTCCATAATTCCTGCTGTCTCGTAAGGTGAGTGCATTGCAAGCTGCGCAAGCCCGATATCTACTGTGTTCATTGACACATGGCAGTTAGCTATATTTCCAAGTGTTGAACCACCCGGAATATCTGAACGGTTAGCAAATTCCTGTGTCGGAACTCCCGCTCTTGTACATATTTCTTTAAATATTGCCGCAGAAACTGCATCTGTTGTGTATTTCTGGTTGGCATTGTATTTGATGACTATACCTTTGTTCATATGGGGTCTGTTAGTCGGATCAGCTTTTTCCTGATAATTAGGATGAACCGCATGCGCATTGTCCGCTGAAAGCATGAAAGAACCTGCACACGCCCTTATATAATCCTCATTATCCTTGCCGACACACGCAGCTATACGCATAAGCACATCTGATAAAAATGTTGAATCTGCTCCCTGCTTGGTGCTGCTGCCAACCTCTTCATTGTCAAATACTGCGCATACTGCAACACTTTCCTGATTGCTCTCGTCGCTGTCTATAAGCGCATTCATACATGAATATGCACACATCACATCATCAAGTCGTGGTGCTGATATGAATTCATTGTCTGCACCCCAGATTGTTCCTGCCTGTCTGTTGTACACAAACAAATCACTGCTTATCACTGACTCTTTATCTGTCTGTGCTGCATCAGCTATTATACTGTCAAAAAGCCCTTTTGATTCTGCCTCTCCTATAAGCGGAATCATATCCTTCTGTGCATTGTAATTAAGCCCTGTGTTGGCTTCCCTGTTCATGTGAATTGCAAGATTAGGAATTATGCATAAATCCCTGTCTACATTTACAAGGACTGGCTTTAATACTGCACCTTCCCTTACTATTGCCCTTCCTGCAACTGAAAGAGGCCGGTCAAACCACGGTGCCATAAGCATGCCGCCGTATTTTTCCACATTTAACGAAACGTAATTCTTGTCCGGTGTCAGCTCAGGATTCTCTTTTACCTTAAATGACGGTGAATCACTGTGTGCGGCTGCAATCTGATAATTGATAAAGCCCTCTGCCGCCGGCATTCTGAAAGCTATTATGGAAGAATCATTTCTTGTTACATAGTATTTGCCACCCGGTATAAGATGCCATCTGTCCCTCTCATTAAGGCGCACAAATCCAGCGTCGTCCAGCAAATCCATAAAATTCGCCGTTACCTGAAATGCTGTAGGACTTTTTTCTATGAATGACATCATATCTTTTGATACATTTATAAATGTGTTATCTTCCATAACTGCTCCCTTCTATCTGCGTCTGTTATATCTTCTTTTTCTTTTATTATTCTGTACCATCATGACTACTGTTATAATTATTACAATAACTATTACCACCAATATTACTGCAAATACTGCTGTACTTTCTTTCATTCCTTTTTTGACAGCCGTGCCTGATGCTTTATTGTCTGCTGCCTGTGTATTATCGTCTGTTACTACATTTGCAGCATATTCCCTGTAAACTGTCTGATTGCACAGGCTGCATGTTCCTGACTCTATTCCGTCTTTCTTGTCTGTGCTGGCTGCTTCCTTTACAACACTGTAATTGTCAACCTTATGCTCATGTATTGTGTAAGTGTCTGAATATGTGTAGCCACATGTACTGCAGGTGTGTGTTGTGTATCCAAAGTCTGATGCTGTTGCTTCTGTCACTACATCTGCGTATGAAGGATTGCTGCACATTTCCGGAAGCAGTGTCACTGAATAATCATATGTCTCATTTCTCTTAAAATCTGACGTGAAGCCTGAATATGCATATGTCCAGTTCATGACCTCACCCATATTTGCCTGACAGTATGCACGGCGGTCTGTATTGTCCTCGAAAAATGTTATCATTCCCTTAACTTTGTTGTTAAGCACTTCGCCCTGATATGTCTTTGACAGCTCTAACGGATATACCATATACATTCCTACAAGTCCGCCATCATGTACATATCCGTGGTCTGAATCATATCCGTCTATTGTTATAGAGCAATTCCTTATATTAAGGAAACCTGCTGCATACGCGCCTCCCATGAACTGCTCGTCCCTGACCGCTGCGTCTGTATCGACACATACAAGTGTCACATCTGTAGTAATATTATCAAGATTGCCGCTTCCAAATCCAACAATTCCGCCTGTTCCCCACATTTTAGCTGAATCTGTGAGTGACACATATGTATCCTTAATTATACAGTCTGATATGTCGCTGTCGTCTGCAAGCCCTGCTATTGGTGCCGCAAAACATGGTTCCGTTGTAGTAATCTCAATTCTTGCTCCATATATATCCAGTCCTGTTACTTTCGCACCTGTAAGCACACCAAAGAAGCCTGCGCCGTATGTTTTGTACTCTTTTCTGTTGCCGTCATAGGTCTTCATTGTCTTCTTGCTTACTGTCTTTACTGACAGGTTAAGTATGCTGTGTCCGTTACCGTCAAATGTTCCCGAAAAATCCCATGGCGTCCACTCAACTCCTGTCATATCTATATCTGTCATCAGTTTATAATTTCCTGACGTACTCTTTGCTGCTTCCACAAGTTCTGACGCTGTTCGAATTTCTGTGTATTCTGATGCTGTCTGGCTTACGGTACTTCCTGATGTTTGTGTATCTGCCTTCGTCATATTAGCCGGAAGTGCTGTCACTGCAAGTATTACTGCTGCTATCGCCGCTGCCTTTTTTATAATTGATTTATTAAACATTTTTATGCCTCTTTCTTCTGATATATTTGCATCTTTCGCTGTCTGATTATAACGCAAAGTGATATTTCGGTCTAGTTTTGTTTTTGTAAATTGTGAGAGACGGACGCCGCGTTAATTATGTATATTTCCCTCCCCAGACACGCTCCCGCTCGGTGGAAAACGTAACGGTACTAAACTCGCCTTGTCGTGCGCCGCTTTACGCGGCTTCTCAGGCTCGTTAAGTGCCGACGTTTTCCAACGGTCTGTGTCGGGGAATATACATAATTAACACGGCTGGCTTTCTCAGCACTGCACGGTGTCGTAAACCTGCCGGCATCTGGGAGAGGGGGCGAAGTGAGCGGCGGGCGGGAGCGTGTCTGAAAATGACACTATCCACCCGACCGCCGCGTCCGTCCGCCACCTCCTCCCGTATGTCACAACTCAAAACTCAAACTTCAATATCTCGCAATTCTTTATCTTAAAAGCCGAAAACTCCTCATTTCCCATATCCTCAAAATATGACTTTACCATTCGTGCAATTCCATTATGTGCAACTAAAAGATATGTTTTATCAGGCTGCGCCTTTATATCGTCAATCAGATTATAAATGCGCTGTGCAAGATGAAGCATTGTCTCTCCTCCATCAAAGCTGCATATAAAGTTACATTTGGCTTTAGCAAATTCTTCTCCATCTCTTGGAGTTGATTCGTATTTACCGAAATTCTGTTCCTTAAGTCTTATCTCTTCGCGCGCTGGTATTCCTGTAATCTCAGATACATGAAGTGCTGTAGCTTTCGCTCTTATAAGTGGCGAATACAGGATTTCATCTATATGTATTCCCTCTGACAGAATTCTTTTCCCCAATTCTACAGCCTGTTCATGCCCCAACTCTGTGAGCGGCGAATCCGTCGCCCCACATATCTTATTCTCAACATTCCATACAGTCTGACCATGCCTTGTAAAATATACTATTCCCATCGTGTTTCTCCTCTCTTGCCTTTTTAGACTTCATCATGCCCTCTCCCCACTTCAACATCCAATCCGCCACGCTTCAGCTTCCCTTTTGGACTTCATCAAACCTTCTCTACACGCTAAAATCCACTCCCCCTCCAGATGAGCTTGCGACATCTGGAGGCGCTGGCGAAGTGAGCGGCGGGCAAGTGGATAGTGTTAGTTTCAGACCGTTGGAAAACGCCTGCACTTAATGAGCTGGGAGCCGCATTTTATGCGGCAAACCAGTGAATTTAGTACAGCTGCGTTTTTCACCGAGCGAAAGCGTGTCTGAAAATGACACTATCCACCCGCCTGCCGCGTCCGTCCGCCACCTCCTCCCGTATGTCACATGCCACAACTCACAACTCAATCCCTACCAGATCCTCTTTCTCCAGCATCGCCAGTATATTCTTATCCACATCCTTAAGTCCGACTATCCTTGTTGCCTGATTGGATATGGCTTTTTCGAGATAGTTTCTTACATCTCTTGCGTTAGCATAGCCTTCCGGCTTATTGGCTACCCGGTCTGTAAAGAATCTTCTTGCTTCCTCAAGTGCATCACGGGAAAGCATGTATTCCTGTTTCTTGCAGTTGTTTATAAGTATCTCAACCTCTTCCTCGGCTGTATAATCCTCGAAGTTAACGAATTTATTAAATCTTGAACGCAGTCCCGGATTGGAATCTAAGAATTCCTCCATCAGTTCTGTATAACCTGCCACTATTACAACTAAATCATCTCTATGGTCTTCCATTCCTTTTAATAATGTGTCTACAGCTTCCTGTCCGAAATCGCCCTGGCCTTTTCCATTAGTAAGTGTATATGCTTCGTCTATGAACAGGACTCCTCCAAGTGCTGATTCTATTACCTCTGCAGTCTTCGTCGCTGTCTGACCTATGTAACCACACACAAGTCCTGAACGGTCTACTTCCACAAGATGTCCTTTTGAGATTGCCCCTATTGCCTTATATATTCTGGCAAGCAGTCTTGCAACTGTCGTCTTTCCTGTTCCTGGATTTCCCATGAATACAAGGTGTTTGTTGACGCTTGTCTGCTTCATTCCCATCTGCTCACGCATTTTCTGAACTTTAAGAAGATTAATAAGTGCATTGACATCTTCTTTAACTGCAGTAAGTCCCGTCAGTGAATTAAGTTCTGCAATTAGTTCATCAGCGTCCGGCTTTTCGTCATCTTCTGTCTCTGCCTGTATTGTCACACTCTTGTAATCAGGACGCAGCAGACCGTATGATTTAAGATTCTCGTCCAGCATCACACAGTATGATGATAAAACATTTATCTCGACCTCGGTGCTTTCAGTATTCGCAGCCAGATATTCCTGTCCGAGCTTCCTGTAGCTTTCTGCCAGCGTCCGCGCCTCTTTGTTGTCGTATCTGTCGTTCTTAATCTTGTGGCCTGCATTGGCAAGTATAAAATACTTAAATGTCTCTGGCATTTTTGTAATATAGCCTGCTCCAAGCATGTTGCGGTTCTTAATATCAGCCGCCATTAAGGCACTGACCTCAAACCCCAGCTTCTTCTTTATAAATGCTTTTTCCTGCTCACCGTACCTTTCATCTATCATTGATATATATATTAGAAAATGCAGAAACTCCTTCTTAAGATTGTCGCGGAGCCTTGTATTTCCTGCCAGCTTCACAATGCCATTCTGCTCTATATAATCACACATTTCGTAGCACATATTAATTGAATCCATATTTATCTCCCCATTATTTTTATAGAGTCATTTAAAAGCTATGTCCTCCGCCGGAACTTCCACCTCCGTCAGACGAACCCCCTCCAGAACCCGAATAATCGCCAGAGCCACCACTGTAATCAGATGACTCCCTCCTTACCGTAGTATGTTCCTTTATCAGTTCCTTGCTGACCTTTACACTAACAAATGAATTGTTCGCTATTCCAACCATTTCTCCACATCTATCTGCTGATTTTCTGCTTGCTCTTGATATTTTAAGACCTGTAAAATTAGCAGTTACTCCGAGCAGCATAGCCAGTAACACATTATTAATAATCTGCATTGGTCTTTTGACTTTACCACCTGCAAGGCAATTTTCTGCCTGTGTAAATGCATTTATTGCGCATTTGCCATAATCTCCTGCTGTAGCACTTTTATAGACATTATCTGTTATTGAATTAGCTTCTGCATTCCGGATTATTTTACGCGTACTACCTGTACAGTACATATATATTTCTCTGTTATACATGTCTATTGTAAACATTATTACTGGTGCAGTCTTTGAACTGCCAAAATGTTCTGCACAATAATTCTGACAGATATCAGCTGTGTTCCTTCCATATTCTGTTGAATCTGTTGTATAAAATATAACATTTGTATCCTTGGATATGCTTTCCATAACATCATACAACTGCGGCTTATCAGTATCTTTTATCAGATAAGCACTATCATCATATATTATTGTATAACTGGTGTCAGTTTTACCACTTTCACTGGCGCTTACCTGCTGTGTGCCAGATATGCCGCATATAATAAAGGAACAGAAAATTATAATTACTGTCAGAAATTTTTTAAGATATCTCAATGTTTTCCTGTCCTCCTTTGTATTCTTTAAACTGCGGCAATGGTCTTGTACAGCTGTAATTATAATCTCTTATAATTCCAATCACCACAATTACTTCTGATGCCAATGCCATGGCTGTCGCGACATAATACCATATATCATGCACAGGATTAATAACTGCGACTGCCATAATGATTATGTTAATTATAACTGAAAGCACAAAAACCGGTGATGGCACTGTATTATTCTTTTTAAGTGCCTCATATTTATGATAGTTCTTAATAATCATAATCACCTGCATTACAAATGTTACTGCACATATTACAGCTTTAACCCATTTGCTGCTTTCCCTGTATTCAGAATTAATTGTTATGACAAAACTTATAATAAAGTACATGAGCATAAATGCTCCAACTGTAATTGCAACTAATTTTGATATGTCTGATTTTTTCAATTTATAAGTTCTTTTTATTTCCCTGTCATACATTTTTCTTATGTTAGCATCGTAAAATAAACCTGCTATAAGATTAAATACTGCTGCTATTCCTATCATTGTCTTTGCTGTAAACATGACACTCTGAAAGCACATAAGAATTATAAATAAAATGGCTGATATGATTGCTGACACACCAAAAAACTTCTTAAAATCTACCGGCAGATCGCAATTCATTTTCCCTGTATGTCCATTAATAACAGCATACGCTACCCTGTTTCTGTTCTGATAAGACATAAACCATACCGGTTTTAAAATGTCCTCTTTACAGGATATCTTAATCTGTGGCTCCTGTTCTGTCTTATTTATGTACATGTTGCTTCCGACTTTGCATTTAATCTGATTATTTATGTATTCTTTCGAATTGACATATGCATAATTCTCATATTCTGAAGCTGGCACATCCGACATATCTGCGTAAAATCCGCACAGATAACCTGGTCTGAAATCCACTACTGCCTTTGAATCAGTTGCATCATTTACCGCCTCGCTTAAATCATCCCGGAATAATCCCGAGGCATCATGTGTAATACCTTTTACATAACCATGAACTGGCGCGTGTATTTTCCAGTATTTTTTTGTTGTATATATTTTCTTCTTTTTCTTTTTGGTTGTCTCTGTACTGCCATATGCATCATAAACACCGGCAACCTCCGCATCATAACTATGATATGGCAGATATATTCCTCTGAATTCATTGATTCCGTCCGCTGTCTTATATTCATCAGGTACATACATATTCTTTTTTGCAAAATTCTTGAATTTTGTCTTACATACACGCTTTTCAACTTTAAAAGGGACTATTGATTTCGGCGCATCTATTGTTTCCGTTCTCTGCTGTAAAATTGCAGATGCACCACAATAGCTGCAAAATCCCGCTATCGTATTATCTGCCGTATATATTCTTCCGCCACAGGACGGACATACATATTCATTTATTTCATATAGAGAACTTTCAGCATCTTTGTCCTTTTTTATTGCCTGTACATCATATTTATTACCGCATCGTGAACACCGCAATTTACCTGTTTTTATATCGTATTTTAACTCGGCTCCACAACCTGGACATCCATACATTTCTTCCCCTCCTGTTTTATGTAAGATTTTCCATATGTTATATCAATTTCGTAAACACATACAGCACTACCAGAAATATTATATTGTAAACCGTAAATGCAGCAAAATATTTTCCCTTTTTATCTGGCACTTCATTGGCATACAGCTTGTACGATATGAGGCTCGCCATTGACGCTATAAGCGTACCGAGACCTCCGATGTTCACCCCTATTGAGAGGTTCTTTATATTGTCTGTAAATCCTGATAACAGCAGTGCCGCCGGAACATTGCTTATGCACTGGCTTGTTATTATTCCTACTTCCAGCTCCCGGCTATTCACGATTCCTGCAAGGAAATGTGCCACAGGTTCAACCCTTCCCATATTGCCTGTGAATATGAAGAATCCGATAAATGTTAATAGCAGTGCATAATCTGCCTTCGCAAGCACATTTTTCTCCAGCAGTAATACCGTTATGAGAACGGCTGCTGCAAGTATATACCATGTCAGCACTCTTGCGACAACTAAAAGTGCAAGAATAAATAATACGCTGTAGGCCATGACTCGTGGCACTGATGTATTATGTGCAGCTTCGCTGTCTGTATCTTCTATACATATTATTTCGTTCTTATTCTTTATAAGAAGGATTGATATAACCAGAAGCAGGGCTGAAACTATTGTGTATGGCAGCAGCCACATTATGAATTCTCCGATTCCTTTTCCAGCCAGTCCATATAGATACAGATTCTGCGGATTACCAATCGGTGTCAGCATACTTCCAAGATTCGCAGCTATCGTCTGCAATACAACTACTGGTATCATAAGCTCCTGCCTGCCACACTGCTTAAGCATCATTATTGCAAATGGGACAAATGTTATAAGCGACACATCATTTGTTATAATCATGCTGCTAAAGAAATTCAGTCCTACAAGAACTGCAATAAGCTGCCACATTTTTCGTGTTCTTGTAAGAAGGGCATGTCCGATTTTTTCAAAAATGCCGTTCTGCATATAGCCTTTCGTTATTATCATCAGACTCCACAATATTCCAAGTGAACGCCAGTCTATGTAACCGGCATATGCTTTGTCTGGTTTTATAAAAAACATTGAAACGATTGCAAGCACCCAGCTTATTGTAAGTACTGCATCTTTCTTTAAATAATTATAGATTCTCTTCATGACATTTTCTCTCTTAATATAGTAATTGCTTTATATTTTACAATATATTTTTTATCCTTTACAGTATTAGTTGTCAAAATATATATACAAGTTTATAATAACAAAAGTTTTGCATAGGAGATTCTATTATTTATGAAAAAATTATTAGACAAATGGATTAGTATTAGTCTCATTAAAAGAATTATTGGAGGGCTGGCACTGGGTATTATTCTTGGCCTGCTCGTTCCAAAGGCTTCCGGCATTGCTCTTTTCGGAAGCGTTTTCGTTGGTGCACTTAAGGCTATCGCACCGCTTCTTGTTTTCGTGCTTGTCATAAGTTCTTTATGCCATTCAGGAAAAAGTCATGGTGGTGTTATTAAAACCGTAATTATTCTGTACATGTTCAGTACCATTCTTGCCTCTGTAATCGCAGTATTTACAAGCAAATTATTTCCGGTTACGCTCACTCTGACAGAAGGCATTGAAGAAATGTCATCACCGGGAAGTATTGGTGATGTATTTAACTCTTTATTAATGAATATTGTTGAGAATCCTATTACTTCTCTTACTAAAGCTAACTATGTAGGTATTCTTGCATGGGCTGTTGTTATCGGTATTGCATGTAGACATGCCAAGGAATCTACTAAAGATATGCTTGTAGATATTTCTAATGGTCTTTCCAAGGTTGTTACCTGGATTATTAATTTTGCTCCATTTGGTATTATGGGACTTGTATTTGATACTGTGTCAAACAATGGTATGTCAGTATTTAAGGAATATGGAAAGCTTCTTATGCTTCTCGTTGGTACTATGCTTTTTATCTATTTCGTTACCAACCCGATTCTTGTTTTCTGGTGTACACACAAGAATCCCTATCCACTTGTATTCAGATGTTTAAAAAAGAGCGCACTCACTGCATTTTTCACAAGAAGCTCCGCTGCCAATATTCCTATTAATATGAAGGAATGTGAGGATATGGAACTCGACAGGGATACTTACTCTGTAACTATTCCGCTCGGTGCAACTATTAACATGGATGGTGCTGCAATAACTATCACTGTTATGACACTTGCCGCAGCCAATACTTTAGGTATTACTGTTGATATTCCAAGCGCAATTCTTTTAAGTATTCTTGCAGCGCTTTCTGCCTGTGGTGCTTCTGGTGTTGCCGGTGGTTCACTCCTGCTTATACCTATGGCATGCTCATTATTTGGTATTCCTAATGATGTTGCAATGCAGGTTGTCGGAATTGGCTTCATCATCGGTGTTATTCAGGATTCTGTTGAAACTGCACTTAACTCATCATCTGACCTTTTACTTTCTGCTTCTGCTGAATTCAGACAGTGGAGAAAAGAAGGCAGGGAGATTACATATTAACATCCAGCAACAAGGAGGCTTAACTATGAACATAATTGACTCACACATTCATATATGCCGCTGCATCAATGGATTTGGAAACAGCGGAGAAATGCAGGCTATAGGCGGAGGTTACGCAAGCTACGCTGATGGAACTATATTCCAGATGATACCAGAGTGTCTCGGTGAATATGATGTAACTCCGGAAGCGGTTCTTAAGGTTATGGACGAGGCTGGCGTTTCTAAAGCTGTCATGCTTCAGGGCAATTTCTTAGGTCCGCAGAATCTCTACACTTACGATGCAGCGAAAAGATATCCTGATCGCCTTGCTGCCGCAGCTACTTATGACCCATTCTGCAGAAATGTTGACTCTATACGAAAGCATTTGTTTGAAGACCTCGGAATTAAGATTGTAAAATTCGAGGTAAGTACCGGAAGCGGTCTTATGAGTTATCATCCTACTATTCCTCTTGATGGTGATGTTATTGAGGAAATGCTGTCATTTGCTGAAAAGCATCTGAATATTGTTGTGTTCGATATCGGCCGCTACCCTGCTGAGTGCTGGCAGCCAGAAGCCCTCGCCCGTGCAATTAAAAGACACCCTGACACGCAGTTTGTTGTATGCCATCTTCTTGCTCCACGCGGACTTATTCAGGAAGATGTATGGCTTAAAGGAATGGAGGCACTCACGCTTGACAATGTTGTATTCGACCTTGCAAGCCTTCCTTCTAATCAGGGTAAAGATGCCACATACCCTTATCCTGACGCAATCCATTATATTAAACGCGCCATAGAACTTGTCGGAAGCGACCGGCTTATGTGGGGAAGCGACCTGCCTATGAATCTGTGCAAGGACAGCTACAGACACCTTATTGATTACATTGTCTTAAGCAATGAAATATCAACACCCGACAAGGAAAATATCATGTCTGCTACTGCAGCTAAAGTATATTTCAAATAATCCACATATTTAATATATCCCTCAAAAGCACTGTTTACCTGCTTTTGAGGGATTTTTATATTCTCCTGTTGACATATTATGCATATCATGTTATATATACTACGACAGATGTACTACGGCTGTCGTAGTATCGCCTGTCGTAGTAATTATCATTTATTTAATATTTATTATCAGGTGAATCATCACCTTCAATTAATTCGAAGGGAGGAGTATGCATGGCTGGCATCAGCAGCGACATTATACGAGGCTACAACGATACAATTATCCTGTATCTTCTGCTTGATAAGCCGTCTTATGGTTACGAGATTTCTAAGCAGATTAAAGCCATGACCAATGAGAAATATATTGTTAAAGAAACTACTCTTTACTCTGCATTTACACGAATGGAAAAGAACGGATATATTACTTCTTTCCCTGGAGTAGGCGAGAATGGTGGAAAAAAGCGCACCTATTATCAGATTACTGACGAAGGACGGCTGTATTATCAGTCAAAATGTAAAGAGTGGGCTCTTACTAAAGAAGTTATTGAAAAATTTATTGTGAAGGAGAATTAATGTATGGATACTATTAAAAGTTATCTTGAAACTATGTTTGCCAATCTCCCCGCAACTACTGAGGTTTTAAAGGCTAAAGACGAATTGTGGGGCATGATGGAGGACAAATATAATGAACTTATCAGTGAAGGTAAAAGCGAGAATGAGGCTGTTGGCACTGTTATCTCAGAATTCGGCAATCTTGACGAACTCGCAGAAACTCTCGGACTTAACAGACAGTCTTCTGCTCCTGTTGATAACAGACGAACTTTAACACAGGATGAAGCCAGAAGCTTTGTAAGTGCCGGCATCCGACATGCATTCCTGACTGCATTAGGAGTTTTCTTATGTATTTTCTCAGTAGTTCCAGCGGCAGCCTGCAGTGCAATTCATAATAATTTTATTGAGACAATGGGCACAGTTGCTCTGTTTATTATAGCAGCCTGCGGTGTTGGCATATTTATAATAACCAATTCTTTAATGAGTAAATACAACTATATTAAGAAACATGAATGTATCATCGATTATGCCACTGTCGGATATGTGCAGGATAAGAAAGATCAGCTTCGTAACATTTCTATTGTGTGCCGCACCCTGGGAATTATAATGTGTATCATCAGCTTTGTCCCTGCCGCTGTTTTTGATGCAATCCCCGTACAGGGACTTGACGATATCGGCGGTGCAGCAATGATTTGTATAGTAAGTGTCGGCGTATTCCTTATTGTTTTCGGTTCAATGGTTGAAACTTCATGTAAGACTTTACTTGCTCTTAATGGTGACAATGTAGCCGGCAGCTATGTTAAGAAGGAGAATAAAGAAGTCAGATATATTAACAATACTGCAACAACTATTATGTCTGTTTTCTGGCCTACAGTTACATGTATATATCTGTCAGTCAGTTTCATCACATTTGCATGGGCTTTAACATGGGTTATATGGCCTGTTGCAGCTGTAATACACGCTATATTCAAAAGTATACTTAAAGACGATTCCATGGAGGTGTAATTATGAAGAAACGAATTTATCTGTCAATTATATATTTTATTACACTTATATGCATAATTATCGGCGTTCTTGGTAATGTATTTAACATTTCTCCTTTTACACGCATGACTATGGCATCCAGTGGCAAATATATTGAAAATTCCTCTTTTTATGATAATGTGTCAGACATATCTATTGATATGAATCTTGGCAGTGTTGAGATTAAGAAAGGCAGCAAGCTTGAAGTTATCTATACAGGTGCTGAAAAGTTTAAGCCTGCTGTATCTGTTTCTGGAACTTCATTAAATATTGAACAGCATGTAAAAGTACATCTTATGACTAATATCAAAAACTCAGACTGCACACTTACAATTACTATTCCTGACAATGTCAGTCTTAATTCTATTCAGGCTGACCTTAATATGGGTGATATGGATGTTAACAATATACATGCTTCTTCTGGTGATTTCTCCATTGATATGGGTTCTCTTAAGATTGCTGATTCATCCATCAAGAATTTAACTGCTGACAACAATATGGGCGATATTAAGCTTACAAACTGTGACAGTGATGTCCTTAACCTTTCTGTCGATATGGGTTCTCTGAAAATAAGCGGTATGGATATTGATAAATACAGTGCTAATCTCTCTGTAGACTTAGGCGACATTAAGGTTAATGATTCTACTTATTCTCACAGCTATACTAATAATGCCGGCAGCGGTAAAAGTATAAACGCTGATGTTAATATGGGTGATATTAAGATTAACAGGTAATAAATCTGAAAACAGCAGTTACCACTCCAAATGTGCTCCTGACAAGTACAAAAACTAACATAACCAAAGAACCGGACCATAAGCAAATCCCATCATAGATTTGACTTATGGCCCGGTTCTCTGGCTTGTTTATAGTTTTATTATGATTGTAAGCATATCAATTATCTGACGTCTTTAAATCTGCGTCTTGATACAACTGCTGCACCTGCTGCCATGGCAAGTAATGCAGCTAATGAATATACTGCCATGTTGTCTGCATCTCCAGTCTTAACATCTGATACAGATGTATCTGCTGAACCTGCGTCTGATGTACCAGCACCATTTGCATCACCTGTTCCTTCTGAACCTGTGCCTGCGTCAACCTTTACTAATGCATTGATTGCTGCTGTAAGATGCTCTATTGCTTCATCGACATCTGCCTTATATTCTGCAATTGCAAGTGCATCAACTGCTTCCTCATATTCAAGCTTCATAGCTGCCCATGATTCTGCTGTATAATCAGCCTCGTTAAGTGCATCTGCTGCTGCAATAACTGCTGAGAGCTTTGCTTTATCTTCTTCACTTGCAGGCTCTTTAACCTTTACTATATTGGCATCTGTTGCTTCGAAATTAATAGTTGTATCTGTATAACCTAATGCATATACTGTAAGTGACCAGTATCCTGTTCCATCATAACCTGCTGGTAACTGGCAGCGTGCTGAATCAGTAAGTCCAAGCTGGATTCCCATTGACTTATGCATCCAGTTATCTGCAGCAAATTTAGTACCATATGTAGCAACAGCATTTGTTCTTGTTGCATCATTTCCATAATATGTCCACTTAACAGCCTGCATCATAGCACCTAATGCGCCATAACCATCACCATTAATATCAACTCTTAAGAATTCACCGTATGAACCTGTAGCATCTTTTACTGTAGATGTAATGTTAGCAGCCACACTTATATCCTGCTCTGCAAATGATTTTCCACTTCCCGTCTGTCTTGCAGAGAATGAATATGTTCCATCTGCATTCTTAACTGCTGTCTTAAGTCCGTTAGTATCTGCATTAACTGCTGCTGTATACTCATATGAGCTAAGCTTGTTCTCACCAAATCCACCGTATAACTTTTCGCCATTCTTGACAACTCTGTAATGCTGCTCAAAATCAGCAAGATCAGATGTCTTAACCTTAACCGGAACATACTTAATACCAGTTACTTCATAAGAAGAAACTTTAGATGTTGAACCATCTGCATTAGTAATTGTGCCTCTGTTGTATGAAAGCTGTGTACCATCTGTAAGTATCATCTGCTTTCCATCACTGCTCCAGCCGGCAAGCTCATATTTGTTACCATCTTCTGTATCAATTGTTGCCATGCACTGGTAGCTTCCTCTGTGAAGACCATGGTTAGTTGTAGCTCTTGTTACTGTATCAAAAGCACCCTTATCATATTCACCATGTGTATCCTTCTCATTAGATGATGTTACATCCCCTGCGTTATATACGCCCTCGTTAGCCCAGTATTCCTGCCATGTAAGACCAGCATATACATATGAATACTCATCATCTGCTGCATGTGTATCTGACACAAGTGCTGGAAGTGCTGTTACAGCAAGAACAGTAGCAGCTGCAACCGCAGCAATCTTAGTAAAAATGTTCTTTCTCATAATTCCTCCTTGTTTTGCGAAGCAAAATCCGAACCCATTGGTGAGGAGAGGAATTTTGCCTCCTTATATTTTTTCTATTACAAATCTGCTCTACTTCTTAGCAGATTTATAAGCATAGTAAAATGCCTTCTTTATGGCATTACTTGATTTAGTAGCCCCAGAAACACTGTCAACGCCTGATGTACTCTGATTTGCAAGAAGCTGTGCAGGAACCTTTGCATTTGCCATATTAAAATACTGCACATCCTGCGCACCCGCTTCTGATTCAGCAGTAACCGATGTAATCGTATCTCCTGATATGACTATTGTAACCGTTACATTGTAGTTATAAGTCTCACACACAGCGGAACCTGTATAAGTTCCATCTGCTTTAAATTTTGTATTAGCCGGTGCGTCACTGCCTGAATTGCCACCCTGTGAATCACTGCTGCCACCATCTGAAGAATTGTCTGGTTGTGCTGCCTGATTACCGCTCCCAGAATCATTGCCTGATGTATTACCAGAAGCATTATCCGAAGCTGAATTACCTGCAGCTGAATTAGCCAAACCCAAATTGTCGGCCTGTGTATCTGACTGATTATCAATCTGTCCAGCCTCTGTCGTTCCTTCGGCTGTTAAAGCTTCGTCATCTGCAAGGCTGCTCTCTGTCTCTTTAACCAACGCTGCGACTGTCTCATCATTAAAGAATTCTTCCCATTCCTCGTCCCCACCTGAAGCCATAGCAGTTGTCTTTCTTCCTGCAAAGCATAAAAATGTCATAACTACACATAAAACCAATGCAAGTCCATACATAACCGTCTCAGGTTTCTTACCGTATGTCTTTCCAGCTCTTGCTGCCTTTACTGATACAGCCTTTGCTATTCTCATAGCTGCATAGCCTAAGAAAACTATGCTGTAGATAACTACATTTGCAATATAAGTACCGAGTCCAAGTCTTGCATATGGAATATTGATAAGCATTATATGTACATACATAAGACCGTAGAATACGTATGCTGTGCACTGTAACTGCTTCCACTTCTTAGCCTTCATCTTCTTTCTTACAGCCTGAAATGAAGTTACTGTAAGCACAATCATTATTATGATAAGCACAAGGCTTATTATTGCTGCTGTAAGCTGTGTTGCTGATAATGCCTCCGGCTTAATAAAAAGCATTTTAAAATATGTTATTCCGTATGTGAAATTATGACACAGGACAAGTATTGCCGCTGTAATTGACAATTCACCTCTTATCTTCATAAGCGGTGCAATCAGCTTGCTGCCCTTAGGCAGTGCACCTGCGTACATTACTGCAACGAACATTGCCGTTCCAAGCGAACCCTTTGCAAATATCCCCAATATATTATTCTTTAAGAATAAAGGCATTGGCAGAAATCCAATCAGAAATACTGCAATAGAGATTACCGCTGCCCCTATATAGTAGATACCCGCGTGTTTTTTTAGTGAACCTTTAAGAAAATATATGAATAAAGATACGATTATAAGTGATATTATTAATAACATGTCTGCTCCTTCTAGTCTTTATATTCAAGGTTAGTTTTCATAAACAAAAGTAATTTCATCTATCTTCGATTAGTTTTTGCTAACTGTTCTATAGAATATATTTTAGGCCCTGCATTTGTCAATACAGACTGTTAATAATAATTCTCATCAAGGCTGTCTGGTAATTATTTCCGTGTTCATATTGGTTGAAAAACTGTCAGCTATTCCCTCTGACATATATACTTTGCTTCCATCATAAAGTATCATCTCAAAATCAAGTGAGCCACTTCTATACAGCTCTTTCGCACCATCAAGCCCCATTACAAAAAGCGCAGTTGATAATGCATCTGCTGTTGTTCCGTCAGAGCATACAATTGTAACCGAAGTCAGGTCGCTCTCTGATGGATAACCTGTCTGTGGGTCTATAATATGATGGTATACATGTCCGTCCTGCTCAAAATATCTCTCATATCCACCTGATGTTATAACTGCCTTATCAGCAGTGCTTAATACACCAAGATAACTGCTTTCACTGTCTGGATTCTGTATGGCAACCCTCCAGTCTGAGCCATCAGTCTTAGTTCCAAGCACCTGCACATTGCCTCCAAGATTAATGATTGCGTGCTCTATGCCGCAGTCCTTCATAATCTGAATCACCCTTGAAGAAGTATAACCTTTGGCAATTCCACCAAGGTCAATGCTTGCACCATCTGACAATGTCACCTGCTGCCCGTTAACCTCCACATTTGTATAAGAAACATGCTTAAGTACATCCGCAATCTCGCTGCTTTCAGGCACTCTGTAATTCTTGGTGGTAAATCCCCACAGCTCCATAACCGGGTATATCGTAATATCGAAAGCACCTTTAGTTTCTTTAGATACCTGCATTGCCCTGTTCATTATAAATGCGGTTTCTTCCAATACTTCACCGCTTCCATTTTCATTTATCTTAGTAACATCACTGTCCTCATTTCCTACCGAAAACATTGCATCAAGCCGGTTAATCTCCTGCACCGCCTTGTTTACTGCCTCCTCTGAATTACTTCCATATGCTGTTAGTGACATATATGTATCCATTGCAAATATTTCCTGTGTGCTCTGGGCTGGCTGTCCTTTTACAGCATTTTCTTTATTACCGCATGATGAGAGCGCTGACATAGCAGTGATTCCTATCATAACTGTTAAAATATATTTCCTTAACTTCATAATTATCTTCACCTTACATAAGTTAGTTCTTTGAAACTTTAAACTATATTGTGAAAATTGTCAATTGTTCACGCGAAAAAAGGGCGCCTGCTTAATGCAGATGCCCTCTTAGAAAGAAGTTATTTATGAAATTAGATATCTTTTCTTCTTCTCATGTATACTGCTGCCATTCCAAGTAAGCCACTAAGTCCTGCTGCCATTAATGCTGCATACATTCCTGTATGGCTCATATCACCAGTCTTGACTGTTGTGTCTGCTCCTGTTGATGTTCCTGTTGAATCATCAGGTGTCTCGGCAGGATTCTCGTTATCTGATGGATTTCCTTCAACATATTCTGGGTTCTGGTTATTCTTACCTTCCCATGTAACATTTAAGTTATGAAGCATTGTTGTATTCTGCCATCCGCCTGCGCCAAGTGTTCCTGTATGCTGGATTGCAACTCCGCCAAAGCTGTTAGCTTCAATATCTGCTGTAAGGTCAACCACATGTGGATATCCCTTAGCTGCCTGGTCTGCAAGCTGTTCTGTTGGTGTCTCAACATGTGCTGTGAGCTTATTGCCTTCAGCCTTTAAGCTGATTGTACAGCCTGTTGCATAGCAGCTTGCGATAACTTCATCAGAAATCTCTGTTACTGTTCCGTTGTCGTATTTTACAAGTACAAATGTTACGGCATTAGATGAAGCCTTTGTTCTTACTATTCTTAATCCGTATCCTGTAAGTGTAGATGTATCGAACTTAAGAAGTACATCCATATACTGTCCTGCACTACCAAATCCCTGACCTGCTGTCTTGGCTGGGTCAACTACAAGCTTAAGTGACATGTCACCATATGTTCCTTCAACTGGTGTATACATAAGTCTTGCGCCCTGTGTACCTTCATATAATCCAGCGCCTACACAGCCGTTACCTGTTGTTCCATATTTCCAAGGTTCTTCTGTATCAGCTCCCTGCCAGCTTCCAAAACTTTCTGTATCTGCCGGACGGTTATAATCTACTGTCCAGAAGCCAGCTTTGATTTCTGACTGCTTTATGTTAGGGAAGTTAGAGAAATCTGTAGCAAGGTTCTTGCTTCTTACATCTTTCACTCCGATTGCCTTGTCATATACTGTATTTACCGGTGTTCCATAATCACTTCTGATGTTCTTAGATTCTACCTTAGCCATGATATAATATCCTACATCACCTGCTGTTAACTTATATGTATACTCTGGTGAATCATTTCTTGTTACTGCTACAAGTATAGGATTGCTGCCCTCTGCATCTGTACATCTGTACCATGAGATTGCAGACATGTCTTCTCTGCTTCCTAAATCAAGTGAGTAATCTACTTTAAGACTACCCTGTCCGTCATTAGTAATAACTGGTGTCTTTGTATATGCTGGTGCTTCAATTTTGCTTGGCTTTACAGTAATTCCAACTGCTGCTTCAAGACCTGACTCTGTAGATGCATTTATAATGACCTTCTTAGCTGCATCATCATTATTAGTACCTTCTACTTTGCATGTTCCGTCACCATTATCTGTTAACTTCACATATGCCTTATCTTTGTCTGATACGCTGTATGTTATCTTCTGTGTTGTATCATTAGTTCCATAGAAATAGTTAACTGTTCCTCCTATTGAAGCTGTTTCCTTTCCAGATTCAATCTCTGTGACATCTGATGTTATTGAAAGCTGTGTTGCAACTGTATCCTGTCCGGCTGCTTTAATTACATCCTTAACTCCTAATGGATCCCAGTCGTCACTGCCCTTTAAAAGATTGTATGTGTTGTAATATGTCTTACCACCTGACACAACCTTGTAGGCATCAAGTACTGACTTGCCTGTCATATCAACGGTTTCTTTAGCACCCTCACCACCGATTGTGATGCTGTGTCCATTATGAATTATGTTGCTCTGATAACACTTTAATGAAGTTGATGGTGTTTTAGTCCATCCAATTGATATAGGTACACTTAAATTACTGTTATATACACAGTCTACTGCGGTAATTGTGCCGCCTTCCTTAGTAAAGAACTGTGTAGGTTCAGCTTCAACATTTAATATCTTACAATTAAATGTACAACCTAAAAATGTTGAACCTGTACCATATGATGAATATAATGGTCTGTTTCCGTAGAAATCAAAATCGCATCCTACATATACAGCATTTGCATTAAGGGCATCATCTGTACTTTCAAAATGACAGTTGTTATAAAGACTTCTTGATGCTCCATTTATTGGGTCAAGATTAAGTCTGCTTATGAAGTTACAGTTATCTGCAAACATCTTGTCTCCAGAAACATCAGCAAGCTGTGCCTGTGTGATTGTCTCTGTTCTCTTTGCCTGATTAAGCTCACTCATAAGTGGATAATCAAGGTCAACACTACAATAATTACCTATTGTTATATTCTTAACTGTGAGTGCGCCACTGCAGTTGAATCTGAACATGGTATAGTTACCGTTAGAGGCATGTGACTGTCCTCTGTTTCCAGCTAATACAACATTATCAGGATTTCCTGTAAGACCTTTGATAGTAAGATAATCTGAATTAACAACCATTCCATAAGGTACTGAATATCCTTCTGTCTTTTGTACTGTATCTGTTGCTGCCGGATCATCTATCCAGTATACATATGGTGCAACATATACTGTCATTGGATTATCTGCTGTTCCATTTTTTAATGCGTCTGCTGACAATGCCTTAGTAATGTCGTTATATACATATGGGTACTGGGCAGCAAGCTCGTCTGATAACGAACCATCAAGATATATGGCTGTCTCTGACAACTGGATTGTCTCACCCTTATACTTAATGTAAGTTCCACCGAATTCAACCGGATCAGAACTGTCGATTGGTGTGTAACCTTCTAATGTTTTGTTAATGTCTTTTACTGCTGAATATCTCATAGCTGTTACTCCTGTTTCCTGTGCAAATGCATAATATCCCTGTAATGGAACTAAGTTACCTGCAACAAGAACGCCTGTCATAACACTGACGGCAACAGAAGCAATAATTTTGTTTCTTCGTATCATATTATTCCTCCTTATATTAAATTGTTTCTGCTTCTTAAGATGCTTCCATTATATTCACATTGTATTTTTATAGATACAAAAAAACAGCACGAAATCTTGCAAAATCAAAAAAATATGTAAAAAATCAGTAACATTTTCTCTATAAACAACCTATAATCAACATATGATTTTGCCTCGTAAGATATTATTTATATACCTAGGAGACTGCAATGTACCATTTTATTAATGACAATTTCCTCACGGATATTGCTACTGTGCCACCATCTTATAAAATGAAACATTTTCATGAACATAACAGATGGGAGTTGATGTTTATATATTCTGGTTCCTGCACCCTTTATGTAGGTGATGAAATATATATGTTAAATCCGGGCGGACTTGCTCTTATCCCACCAGACATGGCGCACATGACTACTTACCTCGCCGGAAGTGACCATACAAGATATGTGTTATATTTTAATAATGATGATTTAAAGTGGATTGCTGATGATTCTTCTCTGGATATAGAAAGCATTTTCCATAAACATCCTGTTGTCCATATACCAGAAAGACGACTTGATTACATATCATCAATTATCCAGAAGATTTCTTATGAACACAATGGTGTCGATAGTCTGTCTTTATCTTTCGTACATTCTTATTTTCATGAACTTATACTTTTTATTCTGCGCTGTCAGATGTACGAAGATAATGTTATTACGAAAATGGATACAGGTAATGAACTTATCCAGAAGGTTATTGAATATATTATCGAGAATTATCATAATGACGTAACTATGGCTGCTACTGCCGAACTCTTTAATATGAGTGAATCAAGCCTTTCCAAGAAATTTAAGGCTTTTACAGGCTTTAGGTTCAGAGAGTATCTTATTAATGTAAGAACACACGCAGCAGCAGACCTTTTAGTCAACACCAGCCTCTCTATTACTGAGATTGCTGACAAATGCGGTTTCGCCGACAGTAATACTATGGGCGGCACATTTAAAAAAATCATGGGCGAAGCGCCCGGAAGCTACAGAAAGAGCCACTAATTATTTTTTTATTTTAGAATGGAGGTTATTATGGCAGATTTTATTTTACTTGATGAAGATTTCTCTGATTTTCCTATTGGTGAATTTCCTTATGATAAGAATCATTCGGCAATGGGTGAGTATCATTTTATCCATTATCCTGGATATTATGGTAAATGGTATGACCCGGTATGCAACCACGTTTATAACGGTCAGGGGGCTTCTTGGATTATTTCTGAATATAATGGAAAACATTTTATGGAGCAGATGCGTATCCGCA
>ERZ791641.216-NODE-216-length-66888-cov-5.151497_pt1 | contig 66888 bp, 73 predicted proteins | sample MGYA00510055_ERZ791641 | MGnify/ENA primary metagenome ERZ791641 (study PRJEB30046, sample SAMN00715226) | human gut metagenome | study: EMG produced TPA metagenomics assembly of the A metagenome-wide association study of gut microbiota in type 2... | reverse complement strand
AAGTGTGAACATAAAAACAATTTCATCTATAATCTCCTTTGTAAATTCTAATTTACCTAATAAATATAAATATTTCTACATGATAAAATTATACTATTTATCTATACCAACCTCAATATTTTATATTTTCATTGCTATTATTCTCTATATAGCAATATCTAAATTCAATACACTCATTCCAATATTTCTTAACATAAAAGAAGAAGGAGTATCCTTTATAGACACTCCTTCTTCTTTACTTATATAGTCAACCAAGCTATCATTTATTTTTAGTTTTATGGAATCTATTTCTCTTGTTTCATTTATAGTTATCTCTGATATTATCATATGAAGCAATTTCTTCTGTTGCTCTCTAGTTGCACTTTCTGTTAGAACTTTACTGAAATTCTCTAATATACTCTTTATGAATCCATAAGGTATTTCTTCACTTACATCATCTGAAAGTGTAACCAATAAAGGTTCTTTCTCCTCTTGAAGACTTTTAGCTCTCTTGTTTAGCTCATCTTTTCTCTCCTTGAATTCTTCCTTAGATATTAGGTCTTCTTCATATGCTTCGAAAAGTTTAGTTTTCTTTCTATCTATCTTTTCAAGCTCTTTATCTATTCTTTCTAGCTCCTTCTTAGCTGGGTTTATCTTTTTATGTCTTTCCTTATTAATATTATTTACTATAGTTTCAACCATTTTCTCATTAGAAAGTAATTCTGAAATCTTAGTGAATACATACTCATTAGCTTTATCAACTCTTATTGTATTAGAATTACATACACTTGTGCCTTTATTCTTCCATGCTCCACAACAGTAGTAAGCTATTCTCTTCTTAGTTCCATCAGCTAACTTATTGGTAGTTCTTGAAATTACCATACCAGCTCCACATTTAGGACATCTTAATATTCCTGTTAGTGGATATTCACCATCATATATTCTTGAAGGCTTACCTTTCTTACTTTCCATGATTGCTTGTACCTTATCCCATAACCCTTCATCTATTATAGGTTCATGTATTCCATCTGTTATTATTGGATTAGCATTTATATTTCTTCTTCTTTTCTCTGACCAATTTTGTCTTACATTATACCTAACCTTTCCTATATATACTGGATTAGTTAGAATTTCTCGTATTGAACCTACTGAAAAATCATTTCCTTTCTTAGTCTTATAACCTAGCTTATTTAGTTGATTAGTAATAGCCTTATATCCTTTCCCATTACTATATTCATTAAAGATTAATCCTACTGACCTTGCTTCTATTTCATTAATTGTTAATTTAGTTTTTCTTCTTTTAGTTCCCTCTTGATTCTCCACTGGAACTAAGTCGTACCCTAAAACTCTTCCACCACACCATTCTCCAGCTCTAGCTTTGGCACACATTCCCATTTTTACGTTTTGAGCTATAGTTCCTCTCTCAAATTCTCCAATTAACGCCATCATCTGGAATTGCATTTTTCCTGCTGGAGTATTAGTCTCGAATGGTTCAGAATAAGATTTGAAAGAAATATTATTATTCTCTAGAAGATTAACTATCTTTAGTACATCTTCTAGCTTTCTACTGATACGATTAATCTTCCAGCTTATAACCATCTGAAATTTCTTTTCCTCTGCATCACTAAGTAACTCTTTTAAAGCTGGTCTGCTTTTAATATCTTTACCACTAATCCCCCTATCTGCATAACATTTGTAAACTTCATAGTCCATCTTCTTACACCACTCTATTAGTAGTCTTTCTTGTTCATCTATACTGTAACCTTCCTCAGCTTGTTCAATAGTACTTACCCTTGAATAAATTGCAACTAATGTTTTCTTACTTAACATTTAAATTCCCTCCATTTTTATTTATAATCAGATTTATAATATATACTTAACTTCTACTTTTATAACGGAAAATATCGTTGTTATCGTCATTTCGATACTTCGATATTTTCCGTAAAAACTTATGTAACTTGTTTTTCTTCTATATTACATTTCTTCTTATCTTATCTTGCTTATTATCTGTTATGTATTTAATTATCATCTCTGAAATTAAATCTATTACCTCATTTACTTGATTATCTTTAGTCATATTTATCTCTCCTTATCCAACATTCTTATCTTTAAATGATTTTTGATTTTCTACTAGTTCATTAATCCATTCATCGGATTCACAAAAACTTACTATTGGTATATTGTTACTTTTACATTCCATCCCTAAACTAAATATTAAATTAGGTCTAATATCTTCTATTGACCATAGTAGTAATCCTTCAATTTCACCATCTTTTATATCACTCATTAATTCACTAAACCTAAAAACACTATCATATTCATCTATATATAATTTTATTTCTCCTTTATGTTCCTCAAGCTCATGTCTTAGCCATTGTAACCTTCCATATCCTGTTGAAAGATTCTCATTGTAATTCTCTTTTCTTATATATAAACCTATATTTCTATCTTTTATTTTATTTAAAACTTCCATATTTACTTTCTCCTTTTTTTCACCTTGAATTTATCGTCTTTATTGAACTACTAACTAAACATTGTACTAAAAAGTATCATTATTCATATACTAATACCTCTATTGATTTTTTGTTTCATCATAACAATTACCATTTATTTGATGATACCTAAGTAAATCAAGCCTATCCCCATCCATATCTTCGTAATCTATTAAACTTTTGGCTCTTGGAACTATATCTATACCTCTATGAATATTCTCTAGATATTTATAAATCATTATTATTTCTTTAATTAAATTTTCTACATCTTTTATTTTTAATTCATTCATATCATCCACTCCTACTAATTGTTATTATCTACAGTGATTATTGCTACTATATCTTTTTCATAAGTAATATATTCAACATCAGAAAATGTAATAGATGTTTTATTGCTAAAATCTAAGTTGTATTTACAAGTTATTTCATTTACAATCCCTGCTGAGTAAAGAATTCCTTTAGATTTATAATGTTTTATATATAAATAATTTTCATTATTAGGTAGTTGTTTTGCTATTGCTATCTTATTATCATTAAATGAAATAACTATTTTTTCTGGATTATTTAATTTATCCATCAGTTGTCGAGATAATGTTATTCTTTTTCCTGTTTTTGCATTTACTACTGACATTATTCCTTCTCCATTATTATTTCTATTCACTGTTTTACTTTCTGAAGCTTTGAATTGATTTAAGTCAGTAATTGTGTTAGCTTCTTTAGTATCCATTACTCTTTCTTTTTCTATAGAATCATTTATTGTTTTTGATTGAATTTTATTTAACATTTTTTATTCTCCTTTTTCTTTTGGATTCAATTTATCTCAACTTGTCCATAGACAAGTTGTTGTATTTTATTGATTTTACTTACATTGGGCGTAGGGGCGTATTTTGTATGTTATTTACTTTATTTATAGAAAAAAAAAATATCTTTTAGAGATATTTTTTAGAAAAATTTATTTTATTATGCCACTCCGCCCAACGTATTGATTTTACTTAGTTTTATTTGTCCTTACTTAGTCCTACATTTGCCCTTATCCACCCAATGTCCCTCTGTACACAGGATTATTTACTTCATCAAATCTAAAATCTCCAACTACTTTCACACATGTATGGTATCTTACATTTCCAGACTTTTTGGAAACACACTCTTCTATTCCAAGTCTTTTAGCTTCTTCTTCGAATTTTCTCCAGAATTTCTGAACGCTTATTTGAGCTAGTCCTTCCATTCCATTAGCCTTAGCCCACATTTTGAAACTTTTATATATTACTCTATTATCTTCTCTATAGCTTTTATCAACTTTTTGAATACATTCTTCGAAAAATAATATAAATGGATTAATTTCTCTTTGATACTGACTTAATACTTGTTCTGAATTTTTAGATTCTGTAAATTTATAGTTATTCTCTTTAAGTCTTTTTAATCCATCAATTGCCCATAAAAATATCCCTTGTAGTTCTGTTTTTAGCTTATCTTTTAAGTCTCTATCTCTATCTTCTTCTTTTACTGTATTACAGAAGTTAAGTACACTTATTCTTCTCCAATATCCATAACTATTATCTCTAGTATGTGGTAGGTTATTAGTAGATAAAACTATTTTAGCTGTATTTCTAAATGAAATAACTGGTTTATTTTTCTGTTCAGCATTTATAATATCTTCACCTGTAATCATTTTGAAATATTGAGTGTTTATGCTTTTTCCATTAGTCTCATTTTCACTACTTATATTAGCAAGTTTATTTAGTAGACATATTCTTGAAAAACCTCTATGAAGTTCATTCAACGGAATATTAGATATATTCTCTTCTCCTATACATTCACTAATTAAATCTATAAATACACCTTTCCCATTAGCTCCTGAACCATAAAGTAGTAGTGCTTTTTGAGCTTTAGTTTCTGCTGTCAGAAGATATCCTGCCCATTCTTGAGCAAGTTTCTCTGATTCTTCATCATCTTGAAAGCTATCTTTTAAAAACTTTATAAACATAGGACATTCAGCATTTGGTAAGTAGTTGATTGGTATTTGTATAGTACTATAAAAATTTTTATTATGTTCAACTAAACTAAATTCTTCTAAGTCATACATTCCATTCAACATATTTATGTATCTTTTATTACTGTTAAACTCGCCATCATAGTAAATTATTCTTTTTAATGCTTCTATGTATTCCTTCTCCCTTTTAGTACTCCATATATCTTTATAATATTTATGAAGTATCTTCCTTAGATTTTGTAAAACTTTTAACTCTTCAATCTTCGTCCATTTTCCATTTTTGTAATTATAAAAGTCTCCTTTACTATAAATTAAATTAGACTTTTTTGAGACGTATTCTGCAAACCTATTAGGACTAAAATTCTTGAATTTCAATGTCTTATTGCAGATTGTTATTCCCATTTCTTGAATCTCTCTTAAGTGTTCTTCTGTAAGCATTTTTATCCTCCCTTCACTTTAATTCTCTAATTTTTATTAATCTATAATTACATCTCTCCTTCCTATTAATATTTTCTTAAATTTCTTATACTTATTATTAATACTTCTAGAAAGTTCTTAATAATGCTGTACATATTACTTGTTCGTAATTCCATTAACTTTCAAGTGGAATTATTGAAGCCTTGAAGTCCTTACTTCTACAGCTTTACTCTCATTCGACCTAGGAACTCCTTATGTTGATACTATTAAATCAAACTTTTCTAGAAAGTTCTTAATATCTCCGTATATATTAGTTGTTGTGACTTCCATTAACTTTCAAGTGGAATTATCGGAGTCTTGAAATCCTCGCTTCTATATCTTTAGCCCTCTTTCTAGCTAGAAACTCCTTATAGTTGATTAATAAGAAAAAAAAAAAACTATTCATAACTATTTTTAATATTAAAACACTTATTTATTGACAATTAAAAATCCATTAGATATTAATTAAAAATTTAATAAATATCTAATGGAAATTTATTTGTTTATATTTTATAAGAACTTTCTTATTAAACTCTTAGGTACTCCAAACATAGCTGATGCTTTACCTATAGCTTCCCCTTCTGATAATCCAGAAGCTATCATTTGTAGTACTACTGCTACTATTTTTAAAATCAATACTATATACATCTACTATACCTCCTTTAAATAAGTGTAAATATATGAATAACTATCTTTTACAGGAATTAGCTTAATTATATATTTACCTATTTCTAAATCAATATACACTAAAGTTTCTTTCTTATAGCCTGTTCCATTGCATAGCTCTACTATTTTATTAAAGTCTTTTAATAGCTCAAATTGAATATAGTTAAGCTCTTTCTGTAACTTTCTTAAATCTATTTCTTTTCTATTATTTAATTCAATTATTAAATCTCTTGGATTCCATTGATTAGATAGTCTTCCATCATAGAAGTCAAATCTCATTACTCCTAAAAGCTCTTTACCATCATAATTAAAATTTTTTTCCTTACTTAAAATATTCATCTCAACTTCCTCCATATTAATACTCTGATGGATATAGCATAGTACTATATTCTTCGCTGTCTATTACATAAATCTTAACTTCATTATCTAATTGAATATCATCAACATCAATCATATGAACACTCTTATACTTAGGAATTTCTTGTTCATGTTGAATTTTAATAAATCTATTTTCTTTCTTTAACTTAAATATCTGTAAATAATCTATCTCTACCTTCCCCTTATCCTTTAGAATATCTATTAAAGTCCACATTGCTAATTGGAGTCTTATATCTACTTCATCACTTACTCCTCTAGTCACATATCTATTTTCTTTCTTGAACATATTTATTTATCTCCTCATTATTAGTTTTCATTGTAATTCTCCCATCTCTTATTACACCTACACATAAAATTCTCTTCATACCACTCTTTACTCCTTACAACAGAAAAAGTCTTAATTCCTACATTAATAGCAATTAAGACTTTTATATTTTATTTATCTCTTGTTTTAACATTTCAATGAATTCTTCTGAAAATACCTTTCTACTTATTGATTCTTTTATTAACTCTATTAGCTCTAGTTCTGTAACATCAAGACTTCTTGGAATATACCTATTATCCGATTTCACAGTATCCTTATAAAGGCTAAACCTTATCTCTTCTGTTTTCTTAGATTTTACATATATTCTTTCAATACAATAAGTATAGTCTTGGTCAACTAAACTAGCTTGGCTTAGCAAGTCACAATATTTTGTACTCTTTATTACTTCCCTATCCTTTTTCTTTCCCATGTTACCCTCCTTATTCTAGTAGGAACTTAGAAAGCTCTTCTGTAGTTACTACTACTATTGCTACATCGCTTGAAAGCAAAAATAAGGAAGAAGTCCAATTAACTCCTTCCTTACATTTAATTACATCAGTATATTCTGGTATTAAACCTTGCAACTTATCTTGTTTCAGTATTTTGATATCTTCGATATTTTCTGCAATAACTATATATCCACCTAAATCAGCTTCTATATCTCTATCTTCATCATATGCTTCATTTAATACATTTAGTGTCTCTCTAATACTTTTAATAACATCTGCTGGTAGTTTAATTAATTGTACTATTTGACATTCTTTAAAAATCTTTTTCATTATAAATTTCTCCCTTCTAAATATAAAGAGCTCTTACCTATATATCTAAATATAAGTAAGAGTCTATCTTTTCTAATTAATAATATATATTTAATTTATATTTTATATACAGTAATTATTCTATTAACCAACTTGAAATTTATTAAGTAGCTATATATATAATTTATAATTATAATAATTTCTACTCAGTTTAAATTCTTTAATAATTCAAGTAAAACAGCCAAAAGACTTTATTTTTTCTATATATCTTTTTCTTTGAAAATATTAAACTATATTCAAATTAAAACAAAAGGAGAAATTATTTATGAAAATTAAACAAATTAGAAATGCCACACTATTAATTGAATATGCAGGGAAAAAATTTTTAATTGATCCTGTTTTAGCTAAAAAGGGTACTTATCCTCCATTTCCTAGTCCAGTTCGTCAAAATGAATACAACCCATTAGTAGATTTACCTGTAGAAATTAGTGAACTTATAAATGTAGATGCTGTTATTGCAACTCACTTACATTCAGATCATTTTGATGATTCCGCTAAAGAAATATTACCTAAAACTATAAAAATGTACGTTCAAGATGAAAATGATAAAAAAGAATTATCAAATTCAAACTTCACTAATATTGAAATTATTAAAGAAAATACTACTTTTTCTAATATTAAAATAATAAAAACAGCTGGTCAACATGGTACTGGTGAAGTATTAGATAAAATAGGTGATGTATGTGGAGTTATATTCCAACACCCTTCTGAAAAGACACTTTATATAGCTGGAGATACTGTTTGGTGTGATGGTGTAAAAACAGCAATTAATGAATATTTACCAGAAATTATAATTACTAATAATGGTTGTAATACATTGTTAGACTATAATCCTTTAATAATGGGTACAGATGATATATATGAAATATATAAAGTATCACCAAATTCATTGATTATTGCAAGTCATATGGAAGCAATGAATCATTGGACACTATCTAGAGAGGATTTAAGAAAATTTACTATAGAAAAAGGCTTTTCATCCAATGTCTTAATACCAAATGATGGAGAAGAGTATATTCTTTAATAATATTATTAATTAAAACTAAAAATATAGATGAGGACTTTTTGTTTTCATCTATATTCTATAATTTTAAAAGAAAGGAACGTGATTTTTAAATGAATAATAAAAAAGAGGTTTTATGGTCATATAATTTTATTATTCTTTCATTAATAAATTTTTTCTTAACATTACTATTTTTATTACTTAATTCTACAATGACAGATTATGTTATAAATAACTTTAGTTCAACTACAAGTCAAGCTGGATTTGTAGTTGGTATTTTTATTATTGGTTCATTAATTGGTCGTATTGTTACTGGACAAGCCAATCATTCTAAAAAATTATTATGTATAGGATTAATACTTTTTACATTAACTACTCTATTATATTTTCTTAACTATGGGGTAAATTTTTTGATAATTAGTAGATTATTGAACGGTATCACTTTTGGAATAGTTAGCACTATTATAGGTACAACTGTAGCAGTTACTATACCACCTTCTAGAAAAGGTGAAGGTATAAGTTACTTTGCTGTAAGCACTGCACTTGCTACTGGATTAGGTCCATTTATCGGTGCTTATTTAAGTACTAATTCAGATTTTATTACTATTTTTAAATTTTGTTCATTATTAGGTTTAATTAGTTTAATAATAGGGTCTTTTGTTAATTTCCCTACTTTACATTCTTCTAATAAAAATAATGATAATAAATTTAAACTTTCTAATATAGTTGAAGTTAAAGCACTTTCTATTTCTATAATTGTTTTTTGTATGACATTTTGTTTCTCTGGCGTTATTTCATATATAAATGTATATGCTAAAGAACTATCATTAACTAAAGCAGCTAGTTATTTCTTTATTGTATATACTATTATTGTTTTAATATCAAGACCTTTTACAGGTCGCATAGTTGATAAGAAAGGTGCTAGATTCATAATATATCCGGCATTTATTCTATTTTCAACTGGTTTATTCCTTCTAAGTTTTACTCAGAATAGTTTAATGCTATTATCATCTAGTGCTCTTATTGCACTTGGTTTTGGAAATCTTTCATCAATCTCTCAAACAGTTGCAATTAATTCAACAACACCTAATCGTATGGGACTAGCCACAGCAACATTTTTTATTTTTTATGACTTAGGTTCTGGATTTGGACCTTCTATTCTTGGATCAATTATTTCATTAACAAGTTACAGCTCTTTATACTTAATCTTAGGAGTTTTAGTTCTTGTTATATTAATTATTTATTTAATTTTTATACATAAAAAAGTTAAATAATATTACATTAAAAATGCTAGTCAAATAGAGAATATTTGACTAGCATTTAACTATAAAAAACATCCTGGATCCTTTATAGTATCCTTAAATATAATATTAACTTTATAATTAACATATTTGTTTAATTCATTTAAAAAGTTATCTAATATTTCATTAGATGGAAATACTGCTTCTATAATATAACACCCATCTCCACCAGTTTTATAATTATGAAATATATATTTCTCTTGAGCATTTATAAATCTTAAAAATAAATTATGATTATCCATTGTAGTTGATGTAACAGTTATCATTACATGAATATTAACACCTAATTTTTCTCTACTCAAATTAATAGTATATCTATCTATTATCCCAGTTTCTTCCAATTTCATTACTCTATTCGCTACTGCTTGCCCAGTCAAATGTACCCTATCACCTAATTCCTTCATAGTAATTCTACTGTTCTTAACTAACTCTTTTAATATAAGTCTATCTGTATTATCTATCATTTTTATATACTCCTATTTAATAAGTCAATTTTAGTAAAAACCGCACTTATTTATGATACGGTTCTCCGTATCGGTAGTAAGTGAGGTTTTTTATTAATCATTATCATCTAATCCCATTACCAACTTTATTCTATTCATTAGTTTTTCTCTTAACCTTTTTATCTGTTCTTCATTTCCAAACCATAAGTCATTATATTCTTCACAAAAAGCCTTGTATATTTTATTCTCATCATCTGTATGTTCTATATCTAAAATTTTACAAAGTATCTCATTATTATTTATACGGTTACTTAAGTCACAATATATTTTACTCATTCTTTCATTATATAACCTATTTACCGTATTAGTTGTATATTCTTTATTAGGCATTATACATACTACACTTATTCTTCTCTTATTTTTTCCCCTACCATTATATGATGGTTCTGATTTATCTTCTTCTATAGATATCTTTACATCATTGCTATTTAAGCAATCACCTTCAATAGTAGAATTATAACATTCTATCCCTTCATCTTTTAAAATATTTCTGCAATTCTCTAGTTGAGTACTTAAAGCTTTATCTTTTTTATTTTCATGCTTAAATTTTACTTCAATTGTGTTATAAATACTATTTTCAAAATTAAATTCTTCTTTATTCAATACTTCTTTAGCATTATAAGTAATTACTAATACATAGCATTTCTCTACATCTAAATTACATCTATTCTTCCTAATAAATTTATTAAATTCTTCTTGGATTTTATTATCAAAAATATGAGTATTTTTTATAATTAGTTCCATTAATTTATCACTCCAATATAATTTTAATATATTAAGCATTATTAACATCTGTTTAAATTTAATACATGAGCATAAAGTGTATTAAAAATGAAGAAGTACCTATGTAATACTTCTTCATTTTTATCAATACTTTATCAAATATATCTTCTGCATAAATAAATATCATTGCTTCCTCCAAAAGATACAAATTTATACCTACAATTATTAAGTCTAATATTGGAAAATTGCCTTTTCTTTATTAGTAAGGTTTTTTCATTTTCTTCCGAATCAATCCCCTTGTAAACCCTATACCCCTTAATCCATAAAATTATATTAAAGTTAAAATTTTCAGCTCTAGCATTCATAAAAATAAATAAAATTATCAACAAATTTGTATAAAGTATATTAAATCCATTTATATTATCTATATCAAAAATCAATAAAGGTAATAAATATGTCATCATATAATCTATATGTGCTTTTTTATCTTCTTTAATATTTTTAAATATTATTTCATTTTCAGAAATGCTTAAATTCTCCTTATCCTTAATATACTTATTAACAATTCCTATACATAATATATTAAATCCTATAATAATGAATATTGCTCCAATTATATATCCCTTAATAAACTTATCATTACATTCAAATAAGTATGAATAACCATACATAAAAATCATTAGTACGTATAATGGAATAAATCCAACTATAGAGAGTGCTAATTTAGGAAGCATATGTACCACCTCTTTTTATTATTAATTTATAACATCATCTCTTTCACTAATGTATCTTTTGACATAATCATCAGCAAATAAATGTAGTACATCTCCAACATCTGTTTCTTCATCAAAAATTATTTGATTGTTCGCTTCATCAAAATTAACGGTCAACTCATATTGTCTTAATACTTCTGGTATTCTATTAATATTATTATAGAAATATTGATATGATTGAGTAGTCTGTATTTTATGAAGCTTTCTCATATAATTATTCTTAGTCGACACTTCATTTAAAAAATTACCAATTGTATCCTCTCTCATCAAATTAAATTCTCTTAAATTATCAGCTACTGTTCTTAAGGTTCCTACAAATAATCTATCTATTTCTAAAATATATTCTGCCTGTGTTATGTTTAATATAAATGTTAAGTTTTCTTCAGTATCTATTATAATATCTGGAATAAGTTTTGATAAAACTAATATACTATCATCATCTTTTTCTACTACAGCTTCGTCATCATTAAATCTGGCCTTCCAACTTTGTTTGAATAATTTTCCTGAATTATACTTATATAAAAATAAAAATCTATTCTTTTTAAATATAACCATTTTTATTTTATCTGTCTCTATCGTCCTAATAGTTGCTCTTCCATATTGCCCTACATTAATTTGATTATTAATATCTAAAATATAATTTAATGATTCATATTCCTGCATTTCTCGTGAAATATAATAAATAGTATTCGGTCTTCTTTCTAATGCATCATATTCAGTATAATCTTTGTCTCTTATATATAAATCTATAGGCTCAACTATTTCTAATTGTTGTGGAGGTGTCAGAGCACTCCTAAAAGAATATATATTATTATTAGTTTGTAAAAATAAACATAAGTTATTTTCACGATTTAATAATTCTTCTTGTAACTCTCTTAAACTTCTTCTATATGGCATAATTCTCTCCCTTTTAACATAAAATATTCTAATAATTAACTCATAATTATCTTTTATTATACCAAAATAAATTTATAACTTGTACACATAATATAATCTTATTCTTATAAGAAATAAAGTAAGAAAGATTATCATTTTATAGGTACTACTTCTTTTTAATTATAGATATATTTTATTAAACTATCCTTTTACAGGCTTTTAAATTGTTATATCTAAATTTAACATACTCATTCCAATATTTCTTAACATAAAAGAAGAAGGAGCATCCTTTATAGATACTCCTTCTTCTTTACTTATATAATCTACTAACTTATCATTTATAGTTAAGTTTATTGAATCAACCTCTCTTAATTCATTTATTGTTATCTTAGAAATTATCATATGTAATAACTTCTTCTTCTGCTCTCTTGACTCTTTACTATTTAACAACTTACTGAAATTATCTAGTACGCTTTTAATAAACTCATAAGATATTTCTTCACTAACATCATCAGCTAATGCAACTAATAAAGGTTCTTTTGACTCTTGTAATACTTTAGCTCTTTGATTTAGCTCATCTTTTCTAGTTAGAAATTCTTCTCTTGTTATTATGTCATCTTCGTATGCTTCAAAAATCTTTCTCTTTTTCTTATCTATGTTTTCTAGTTCTTTATCTATTCTTTCTAACTCACTCTTACTTGGATCTACTCTCTTTATTCTTTCCTTATTTATGTTTCTTACTATTGATTTAATCATTTCATCATTAGATAAAACACTTGAAAGTTTATTAAACACATACTCATTAGCTTTCTCTACTCTTATGGTATTTGAATTGCATATACTTGTACCTTGATTTTTCCATGCTCCACAACAATAATAAGCTATTCTTTTCTTAGTTCCATCAACTAGTACATTAGTAGTTCTTGAAATAACCATACCAGCTCCACACTTAGGACATTTTAATATTCCTGTTAATGGGTAAAATCCATCATAGACTCTTGAAGGTTTACCAGATTTAGATTGAAGCATTACTTGAACCTTATCCCATGTATCATTATCAATTATAGCTTTATGAATTCCTTCTGCCACTATAGGCTCTGGATTGATGTTTCTTCTACGTTTTTCACTCCAATTCTGTCTAACATTGTACCTAACCTTTCCTATGTATACTGGATTCATTAAGATATCTCTAATTGAACCTTGTGAAAAATTGTTACCTTTCTTAGTCTTACACCCTAACTTATTTAATTTATTAGTAATTGCCTTATATCCTTTTCCACTAGCATACTCATTAAATATTATCCTTACTATTTCAGCTTCTTCCTTATTTATTTCTAGTCTTGACTTTCTCCTTTTATTGTTTTCTGTACCTTCCATTGGTACTAAATCATAGCCTAGCACACGGTTACCACACCATTCTCCAGCTCTAGCTTTAGCACACATGGAAACCTTTACATTTTGAGAGATTGTCCCACGTTCAAACTCTCCAATCATTGCCATCATCTGCATTTGCATTCTTCCTACATGAGTAGTAGTTTCAAATGGCTCTGAATAAGACTTAAATGTAACATTATTTTTCTCTAGTAAATCCATTATTTTAAGAACATCTGCAAGCTTACGACTGATACGGTTTAGCTTCCAACTCACTACCATATCTACTTTTCTATCTTCTACATCTTTCAATAATGCTTTTAAAGCTGGTCTGTTCTTAATATTTTTTCCACTTATACCTCTGTCAGAGTAACAATTAAAGACTTCTAATCCATTCTTGTTACACCAATCAATGAGCAATCTTTCTTGCTCATCTATACTGTACCCAGTTTCTGCCTGTTCTGTCGTACTTACACGACAGTAAATAGCTATTCTTGGAACTCTATTGATTCTTTTTATTAATTCCTGTATTGAATTATCCATTGTTACATAATTATTAATCATCTTACAACTCTCCCTCACTATTAAATTATCAAATTTATAATATATATCTATCTATTAATTTAGATATTTTCTAAAACTAAATATTACTACCTATTATTATGTATTTCTCCAATTAATATTAAGAGTAAACTTTAAAGTTAGTCTCTTAATATTAATTGAATGTATTACTTTTATTTTAATCTTCCATAAAAGACATATAGAAATCAAACTCTAGCTTAAAACTTTCACTAATAAGTCTATCTAGCTTTTCACATAAGAAACTTACATAGTGTTCTATATATTCATATATAGATACTAAAGAACTAAAGAATATTGTTTCTCCAGTAAATATATTAAATTTTACTTCGTTGCTATTTATAGTAAAATTACTTGCTTCAAAATGTAAGTCATTTTCTAGCTTATCAATATCTATATCATTAGATATTTCATTAACTGGAATAGTTAAAGTTATAGTATCACAGCCCAATTGATTTCCCTTTTCCCACAATCCTCTATTTTCTACATCTAAATTCATATTAATTGATACATTTTCTTTCATTATTTTATTTATATTTATCATTTTTATCTCTCCTCCAGTTATAACTCTCTAAATATAGGTACTCTAGATGTTAACTAAAGTACCTATATAACCTCTAAAAGTTCATTAAGTCCTCTTCACTTGTAATTTCCTGCTGTGGAATAACTTCATTTGCTTTACTTCTTATATACTCCATGCTCATTTCTTTATTTTTCTCCATTTCTGAATACTTCTTTTCCTTTAACTTATTATCATAAGCTATGATAATCTCTCCTTCCTCAACATTATAGATATTAGTAACATTGATATATTCACCAGAATCCTTAACTTCATTTTCTAATTCTATTACTACTTCCTTACCTATTATTTCATTTTCATCAAATGCATCACATTCATTGAATATATTAAATCCTTCTGCTTTAATAGCCTTAATTAATTTATAAAATAAATATGTATTCCATGGTGCTATAAGCATATATTGTTTTACTTCTGTTCCATCCTCAAGCTCAAATGTTATGTATCCTTGTTTAAATACATTTCTTTTTATAGCCTTTCTACCATTTGATTGATAGCCTACTATTCTGCATTTCTTACATCCTACTTCTATTTCTGTAATTCTTCCATCTCTCTTTATAGTTGCCATGTTTATCTCTCCCTCTAATCTTATTGATTTTCAACTTTATTTATTGATGATATTCTTTCATCCAACTTATAAACCATTCACTGTTCATTATCTCTTCTTGCTCTTTTAGTGTTACATCCTCTTCTCTTATACTTGCTGAATATTCTAATGCTAATCTCTCTAACTGACTATTAATGCTCACTATGTATTCCCCCTAAAATTATTTTAGTTTCACTAAGCATTGAACTTATTCGGATCAATGCTTAGTAGATTATTTAGTCTTCTTCTAACTCCTCTAGCTTTGAAGCTAGTATGTACAATCTTATCGTTTCTGTTATTGCATCAATTATGTCTTCTGTTGTTAATTCATTCATACTTATACCTCTCATTTAAACTATAGTTACTATTGCTACTACATAATTTTCATATCTAACGTACTTAACTTCTGAAAATGTAATTGAAGTTCTAGTACTAAAATCTAAGTCATATTTATCTACTATCTCTTTAACTACTCCTGCTGAATAGATAACTCCTTTTGTTTTTGAGTAATTAACTTTTAAATAATTTTCATTGTTAGGTAATTGTTCTCCTATAGCAATTTTTTCATCTGCGAATGAAATTACTACTCTTTTAGGATTACTTAGCTTATCCATCATCTCCTTTGCAAACATTAGCCTATTTACTGTTTCAGATTTTACTATTGATAGTATTCCAGAATCAGTTGTTCTCCAAGTACTTTGCTTTGCTTCTGATGCTTGGAATTCTTCTAGTTCGTTGTATTCTGATTCTATTACTTCTTCCATTGTTTCTTCTCTCTCCTCCACTTCTACTGCTTCTCCTGTTATTTCTTTCTTATCCACATTATTCTCTTGAGTTTTATTTGGCATCCCTTTTCCTGTTATTGATGGTGCTTGTCTTCTTTTTACTACTGCCATTGTTTTTATCTCCTTTTCTTCACCTTATTTTTTCTTCCTCATTACCTTACTTGTCTTACTGGACTTTATTATGTATCTTTCTAGGATTCATTTTATGTATCTTTTCCATTGATTTATCTTAGTTGGACGTATGGACGCATATTTATAACCTCCTTTCTCTATCTAATTTCTTTTATTTAGAAAATCTCTTTTTTTGAGATTTTCTAAGTTTACTTAGTCCTTACGCCCTATTTATTGACTTATCTTGCTTCAATCCATTCCAACTTAATCCTAACTTAGCCACCTAACTGTCCTGCTATCCTAGAATCAGCTAAAGAAATTCTAAAATCTCCAATTATTCTTATCCCTGTATGGTATCTAAAAGCATTTGACTTTCCACTTCTACAGTCATAGCCTAATGATTTAGCGTGCTCTTCGAACTTCTTCCAGAACTTCTGAACACTTATTTTAGCTTGTCCTTCCATTCCGTTTGCTCTTGCCCATTCTCTATAAGTGTTATAAATAATTTTATTATTCTCCTTATAAGTACTTTCACATTTAATAACACATTGCTCAAAGAATAATATCATTGGATTTAATTCCTTCTCATACTGTTTAAGTAAATCATTAGAACTTTTACACTCTGAGAATTTATAGTTATTTTCTTTAAGTCTTTTCAGTCCTTCTAATGCCCATAGGAATATAGCATCTAATTCACTTCTAAGCTTGTCCTTTAAATGCATATCTCTATCTTCTTCCTTTACTGTATTAGTAAAATGAAGCATACATAACCTTCTCATAAGTGCATATCCCCCATCATTTGTGTGAGGTAGATTATTAGTTGTGAACACTAATTTAACTGTAGGTTTAAAGTTAAATACAGGTTGATGCTTTTGTTCAGCATTTATATTATCTTCACCTACGATAGCCTTTAGGTATTGGGTATTAAAACTCCTACCATTGAATTCGTTTTCATTGCTGATGTTAGCTAGCTTCCCATATATACATACTCTTGAAAATGGTCTATGTAACTCATTCATTGCTATACTAGATATATTATCTTCACCTATTAACTCGCTAATGATGTCAATGAAGACCCCTTTTCCATTTTTGCCCAGGCCATATAATATTAGTGCTTTTTGTGCTCTTGTTTCTGCTGTAAGTAAATATCCAGCCCATTCCTGTGCTAGATTTATTGCTTCCTCATCACCTAAAAAGCATTGACCTAAAAACTTCTTAAAATTAGGGCAATCTATATCTCTTTTTAGAGTTATCGGTAATTGAATACTACTATAGAATTCAGGCCTATGTTCAACTAATGTGAATGTCTCTAAATCAAACATTCCATTTAAAAGATTTATATATCTCTTATTAGCATTTAAGTCTCCACCGTAATAAACTATTCTCTTAAGAGCTTGTATATATTCATTTTCAATTTTCAAAGACCAGATATCATCAAAGTATGTATGTAACTTATTTCTTAACTTTTGGAATAAGTACATATCATCCAGCTTCTTCCACACTCCATCTTTATATACATAAAAATAATCTTTATTGTTGATTATCTTTAAGTTATCTGCTATGTATGAAGCAAACTTATTTGGACTAAAGCCTTTTACTTTTTCTGATTTAGGAGATATCTCTATCCCCATGTTTTCAATTTCTTTTAATTGTTCTTTTGAAAACATTTCTTCCCTCCTTACTTATTAATCAATTAAGGTAATGAACTTCTTATGTTGTTTACATGTTTAATATTATTACATTTTCCAAAAAACCTTTATGGCTTCATTTATTTCGTTAGTATGTGGAAATTCATTATCATTTAAAAACAACTTAACTTCCCCAGCAACTTTATTAGCATATTCAAGTTCTTCATCAGTTGATGAAATTCCTGATGCTCTGCATGGGGCAATATCAATAAGTAATAACTTTCTTCTTATGATATCTGAATCTGATGTAGTATGTTGTGCATAATTTAGCAACTTATCCTTTGCTCTTGCCATTAAATCATCTGAAAAAACATTAAGTGTGAAAAAAATATTATCTACACCATCATGTTCTTGAATATCACTTAAAAGCTTGTTCTTATTAGTATAGTATCTACTTCTAGTTCCCTTTTTGGTTTTAAGCATTCTAATCTCTAATGGAATTTCCATCTTTTCTAAAACTTTTAACCCTTTCATTACTTCTTCTCTTAATTCTGAATTTCTATTAATCATATCTTTTCCTCCTAGCTTTTGTAATCGTTTACTAAATTGTATAGTATAAATCAATTTGCTATCTTCTCCTATAAATAATTTGAATTATTATTTATATTTATTCATAGCTAGCTTTGTTTTATTTACTTTATATTTTGTATTATACCAATATTTTTTTATATGTAAATACCCTCAGCACTTGATATATCAAGGGTTATACGTATTTTAATTCACCATTTTTCAGTTGCACTCATCACCCTCAAACCCAAGACTTCCTGGCATCAAAACCTAAGCAAATTTTTGTACCTGGATTTCCTTGCTCTTAACACTCCCCCCCTAAAACCATTGATTTCACTAGGTTTATAGCCATTTTTGCTCTTATGTATTTCATTTCCATTTGAATATTTATACATAAAATTTTGTAATTATTGCATAAATATTTTTTTATTTATTTTTACCTCTTTCTACTTATACATAAAATATCGTTATTATCGTATTATACATATAACGATAATAACGATATCTTTCTTCCTTATAGTAAAAAAAATACCATCCACTATATTAGCATTGGAACAAAATCTACTTCGCAGACTATGTGTTTCTAACACTTTTTAAAGTTATCTACAATTCTTTAGAAAATATAATTTCCTAAAGAATAAAAAAATAAAGTCTTTTCCTACATAAATAGGCTAAGACTTTATCTTTTTTTACTGGATTTCAACTAACTCTTCATTAGAATACAATTTATAATTAGCTAATATAGTGTGGTCATCGAACTTTATCCAGTCTTTATCCTTTGCTACAACATCAAAATACTTTTTACCATTATCATCAGTTTTTAAATCTGATGTTATTTCATAAAAATTACGACTGTTTCCATTATCATTATTTAATTTGTCTATTATTTTTTGTGCTACTTCTTTTGAAAAGTTATTCTCTTGATTTTCCTTCTTGCTTTGTTCTTCTTGCTCATTTTTTATTTTCTCTTCTTCATCTTGCTTCTTCTGTTCTTCTTTTCTCTCTTCTTTCACTTGTTCACTATATAATTCCATCGCTTGTACATGTAAGTCGTACATAGTGTTTTTATCTTTTTGCTCTATATGTTGCCATTCTGATGTTTCTTCACTTAACTCCATAGCTTCTTTGTAATTACCTTTATCTATTAAACCTTTTACTTCATCAATTTTTAATTTAAATTCTTCCCTAACTTTCTTTGTAGATAATAATTCTTCTCTTAAATTATCTACATCTTCTTTTAACTTATTATATTTTTTATAACTATTATCAATTTCATCAAGATACTTTAATCCTGCTTCTAAATTTGCTGTTTGAGCATTTTGATAACTATTAACTATATTCCATAACTTATCTATTTTTTTATTATTACCATCAACTACTGTATACAATAACTCTCTAGCTTTTTCATAGTTACCTTCATTAATGGCTATCTCTACATTCTCTATAACCATTTTTGCTTCATTATTATTTTTACCTATTAATCCAATTATAAATAATACAACAACTACCACTATACCTATTAATATTTTTTTACTCTTCATTATTAACCTTCTCCTCTCCTCCTAATGTATTATTTTTACCTTTAACCTTTGAATAAATAAATATTGCTATACTTCCTAATCCCCCAATAACTACAACTAATTTTATTAGAAACCATAATACAGAAAATAATCCCCCAACTATTCCACTTAAAAAGTTAACAATAAATGCTGCTACTATAACACATCCAAGCCATTCTCCAATTAAAGCTCCCCAACCAAAATACCAGCATTCAAATATTGTATTTATTCCTATAAATATTCCTGTACCTATAAGTAATGTAAATACTAAAGCTATAGTTGATACAATCCCTCCTACATCAAAAACATTCATTAATTTTCATCCCCTCTTGATACTATTTTATTTTTATTTATTATTGCTTGAACCCATCTCTCAGAATAGTCAAGTTCTTTAGCTAATTGCCTTACATTCTTTCCATTATAATTTTCTTTTAAATATCTAATTACATATTCCATTGAATATAACTTTTTAGGAAAATTAAATTGCTGCCCCCTAAACACACTATGTATTTCTCTTGTAACCCTTTCTCCCATATGCTCAAAGATGGTCGAATATACTCCATTAAAATGTTCCTTTCTTATATCCATATATTAACTTCACCTCCTATAAAAAATAATAACTACTTTAAAATGATTATTCATGCGAATAAATCATTGAAAAATTCATTAAAAACTTACTAATAATTAAGTTAAAATTTAATATAAAAAGAGTTAATGCTTCTTTCATTAGAAACATTAACTCTTTATCAAATTTATAATATATATCTAAACATATCAGTTAAAACAGTTAATTTGGTTTTTTATTTATGTTTTTCTTTTTGGATGCTACTCTTATTCACATTTTATGAAATCCCTGTTTTTTGATATGTTATTGTTGTTTTTTGATCTATTTATCTTTATTGGTATATAGATTTTTTATCTATTTACTCCACTTAAAGTTTGTATTACATTTTGATTTATTAATCTTTAATTACTGGATATTATATTCATTAATTATCAACTCTTTTTATCATTATATCTGATTAATTATCTATTATTGTAATTCTTATATTATACTGAATATTTATTTACTTCTTTCTTCTATTCTTTATTGTTATCTCTCTATTTATTAATTTCTTTTTATTCTTTTCTATTTGTTTTTAATTGAAATATATTTTTATTAATCTATTTCAATCCTTATTTTCTATTAAGACCTTAGCCCCCCTATCCCCCCGTTGCCCTTTCCTGGTACCCAGTTCCCTATTTCCAAGTTCCATTATTTATATGTTTTATCTTTTGGATTCTTTTTATTTTTGAATGAAATTATCTTTTCATCCAACTTCAACATCTCATAGTCTTTCATGCCTTGATCTCCTAGTTTACATAGTTATGAATCTATTATTTACTGATTTTTCTTTATTCATTACTAGATTATTATTAAAACATTCGATTTATCCTCTCTTTGCGTTTTTTCATTCCTATTACTACATTTCTTCACCTTTTCTAAAATCTCTGTTTTCTGATGTGTTATCGTTGCTTTTAGGACATATTTATCTAGATTACCTACTCAACCTTTTCTACTTCATCTTTCTTTGTAGTTAAGTTACATCTTCTACATTATACTTTCAATCTTTTTCTTACAGAAAATATCGTCACTATCGTTACATCAACACTCCTATTACAACGATATTTTCCAGTAGTTTATTATTGTTATAAAAAAATTAGCTTATTCTTATAATATCATCACAATTAATTTATTATTTTATTTATCGTGATGATATTATATTTCACACTACTTCTTAGTTGTTGCTTCTATTGAAGTAGCTACAACTGTTAATATTGTTCCAACTACTTTTATTACTGTTACTATATCCATAACTTTCTCCTCCTATCTCTTGTACGTGTATATATATGAGTAACTATCTTTTACAGGTATTAACTTTATTACATACTTACCTTCTTCAAGTTCTATGTATACTAGAGTTTCTTTATCATAACCTGTACCATTACATAGCTCTACAACTTTATTGAATTCTTCTATCAATGTGAATTGAATATAATTAAGTTCTTGTTGTAACTTCTTTAGGTCTATTAACTTCCTATCATTCATTTCAATTATTAACTCTCTAGGATTCCATTGGTTAGATAATCTTCCATCATAGAAGTCGAATCTCATTACTCCAAGAAGTTCTTTGCTATCATACTTGAAATACTTTTCTTTACTTAGCTTATTTATCACTTACTTGAACCTCCTATATTAGTATTCTGATGGAAAAAGCATTGTAGAATATTCTCCACTATCTATTACATACACCTTAATCTCATCATCTATCTGAATATCTTCTAGGTGTATTTCATATGTGCATAAGTATTCAGGAACTTCTTGACTCTGACTTATTACAATCTTCTTCCCTTCTTTTCTTATCCTGAAAACCTGTAAGTAATCTAGTTCAACATTTTCTTCATCCTTTAGCTTATCAATCATGCTCCAAATTATAAGTTGTAATCTTACATCTACTTCCTCATTTACACCTCTAGTTACATATCTATTGTCTTTCTTGAACATCTTTAGTTCTCTCCTTATTATTAGCTTTCATCTTTATCTAAAAAGTAAAAAGGCTATACCTCATTAACTAAGATATAACCTCTTAACAATCTATTTCAGAATATAAATATTTATTATATTCATCTTCATATATGGTTTCTGGAGCAAGTCCTAATAGCTCTTCAATATTCTTTCCTCTAATTAAATCATCTATTACATCTTCTTTACTTGTTTGCTCTATCCAATATTCAACTAATGAATCTTTATCTATTAATGAATCAACATAAATTGCATCATCAAGCATATCATCTAATAATTCTATTGCAATATCTCTTAAATTAGCTGAGCTTTTATAAATTATGCTATAATCATCAATCATTACATAACCTTGTTCATCTAACTCATTACACCAATTAATAACATGACCTATTGATAATTCTTCTAATCCACTACCTTTTAGATTTTTGTACATAGAAATTATCCTGTCATCAACTTCATTTTCTCCAATTTCTTTTGTTATCTTTACTGACATGCTCCAATCATTTAGGAATTCCTCATTTAACTCTTTATTGCTTATGCTGTTTATTAATTTTTCTACACTACTTATTTCTTCTGTTGATATACTCTTGTATTTATCTAATACATTCCTAATTTCTCTTATTATATACTGCTGAATTATTGAAGAAACTTCTTCATTAACTGTGATGAACACATTATCTTTATTAAACATTTATACTCCCTCTTTCTATACTTTTATTTAAATATAAAAAGTCTTAATCACTATCTTTATAGTAATTAAGACTTTTAGATTTTATTTATTTCTTGTTTTAACATTTCAATGAATCCTTCTGAAAATACTTTTCTGCTTATTGATTCTTTTATTAACTCTATTAGTTCTAGTTCTGTTACATCAAGACTTCTTGGAATGTATGTTTCATCACCTCTTCTAGTTGCCTTGTAGACACAGAACCTTACTTCGTCTCTCTTTAGTTCTTTGATGTAGATTTTCTCTATTGAGTATGTGTATTCTCCTTCTCCAACTTTTCCTTGGCTTATTATCTTGCAGTATTTAGTTTCCTTGATTATCTTCTCTTCACTCTTCTTACTCATATTTATTCAACCTCCTTATCTTATTCTAGTAGGAGCTTAGAAAGTTCTTCTGTTGTTACTACTACAATTGAAAAATCACTAGAAAGCAAGTATAAGCTTGAAGTATAATTTTCTCTATTCACAACCTCAATTACATCAGTATATTCTGGTACTAAACCTTGTAACTTATCTTGTTTCAGCACTTCGATATCTACGATATTTTCTGCTATAACTACATATCCACCTAAATCTTGCTCTACATCCCTAATACCATAATTTTTCTCTAGTATATTAACAGTATCATGTATACTTTTAATAACTTCAATTTTATACTTTTTTAATTGCTTTAATTGTTCTTTTAAATAAATTTTTCCATTTTAAACTCCTCTTCTCAAAAAAGTGTGCTACACATTGGAAAATATGTAAAAACTCTTATTTTATATATAATATATATTTATAATTAGCTTTAATTCAGATAAAACTATAATTCTATTTTCCAACATACTTCCTTATACTAAATGATTATAATTTTAACAACTCTATACATATCTTTTGTTTTATTTACTAAATATAGTGTTATCGTTATAAATTATCTTTATCGTATATTTAATAGATTTTTTATTTCTACTCACCATTAAAGAATCTTTTTAGAATCACAAATCTAACATGTATTATTCAAAATATAATAAAATACAACGGAAAAATCTTTGCATTTCAAGACTTTACCATTGTATTTCACCTTGTTTATTATTTTTAATTTTAATTTTTATACTAAATTTGTAGATATATTTTAACTCTTTCTCCTTGAATATCTCTCTAAATAGTTATACTTTTATTTTTTTTAGATAAAACTAATGTTAATATAAATGTAACCACAAAAGCTATTCCAAGCGAGATAAAGAAGTTTACTATATTTTGAGGTCTTATTGTTACAAAACCTATAATCCCTGTTGGCCCTGGAGATACATTTAATACATTTGTAAATACCGAATATGCAGAACCCAAAGCACTACCTATCATAGCAGAATAGAAGGGTGTTTTTAACTTTAAATTAACACCAAACATAGCTGGTTCAGTAATCCCTAATAATGCTGATATACCTGATGTTAATGCTATGCTTCTTAATTTTTTATTTTTTGATGTAATAATTGATGCTAATGACGCTGCACCTTGTGCTACATTGTTACAAGATGCAATTGCTAAGAAAAATGAACCTCCAGTTACTGCTATATTAGCGAATAATTGCATTTCTACTGGAAGTATACTATGATGCATTCCAGTCATTGTAAGAGGTGCATATATAAATCCTAATACTGCTCCTCCAAGGAATCCCAAAGTATTATAAAGCCACATAAGAGCATTTGTTATGATTTCACCAGCGCCTCGCATTATTGGTCCTACTACCATAAATGTTGCAAGTCCTGTAATAAATACTGTAAATAACGGAGTTAATAAGTTATCTAAGAATTCTGGAATTACCTTTCTTAAAAGCTTTTCAATCTTAGCTAAAATATACGAAGATGCAATTACAGGTAATACTGTACCTTGATAACCTACACTTTCTATACTTAATCCAAATATATTCCAAGTTGGAATTGTTCCATCAACAACTGCAGCCCCATAACTATATCCATTTAATAAATCTGGATGAACCATTATCATTCCAATAACTGCTCCTAAATACGGATTTCCTCCAAATAACTTAGTAGCTGAAAATGCTATTAATATTGGTAAAAATACATATGCTGCATTTGCAAAAGTATTTATTAGCCTAGCTAAATCTGCAATTTGAGGATATGCTTCTACTATAGATTTACCTTGAATAAACAAATCTTGCGATGTTAGCACATTATTTATTCCCATTAATAAACCACTAGCAATTAATGCTGGTAATATTGGAACGAATAAATTAGATAATGTCTTAACTAATGCTTGAAGAGGATTCAATTTCTCATCTGCTTTCTTTTTAATCTCCTCTTTGCTAGATTCTGTTATTCCTGCTAAAGCAATTATTTCTTTATATACTTCATCAACAGTTCCACTACCAATTATTATCTGAAATTGACCTGAATTTGAAAAATAACCTTTTACTATTTCAACATCTGATAACCTATCTAAATCAACTATACTTTCATCTTTTAAAACTAATCTTAATCTGGTTGCACAGTGAGCTGCACTTATAATATTATCCTTTCCACCAATTATGTCTAAAATTTCTTTTGAGCTAGTTTTTATTTTTTGCTCTGTAGCCATATTTTTCTCTCCACCTTTCTTAAAAATCGTTTTCATTAATTATATAAATTTATTTTATAGATTGGCTTTGATAATAAATCTTTAATTGATGTATTATCAATAGCCGCTCCAAAATTATTTTTTAAACTTATAAACTATTGTTTCATATGGTCTTAAACTTATAACATTGCTAAACTTTGCACTATCAGTATAATTTGTTAATAAAGTTTCATAGGAATACTCACTATATTCATTTGGTAATTCAATTTCTATATTATTACTATAGAAATTGCATATTACTAAAAGTTCTATATTTTTATACTTCCTTATATATGCAAATACCTCTTTATGATTATCTAAAATCAATTCAAAAGTCCCATATTTAATTACATCATTCTCTCTTCTTAGTTTTATTAGTTTCTTATAATAATTTAATATTGAATTTTCATCATTAATTGAATCTTCTACATTTATATAACGATAATTATCATTTATATGTAACCATGCTTTTCCTTCTGTAAAACCTGCATTTTTTTCTTTGCTCCATTGCATTGGAGTTCTTCCATTATCTCTACTCTTTGCATAAATAGAATTCATAACATCTTGCTCGCTATATCCTAAAGCTCTTCGCGCTTTATAAACATTTAAAGTTTCTATATCATTGTAATCTTTTATAGAATTAAGTCTTATATTAGTCATTCCTATTTCTTCACCTTGATAAATGTAAGGCGTCCCCTTTTGCATATGCAACATAGTAGCTAACATTTTTGCACTTTCAACTCTAAATTCTTTATCATTTCCCCACCTTGAAACCATTCTTGGAAGATCATGATTATTTCCAAATAAACTATTCCAACCTTCTTCGTATAATTCTACTTGCCATTTCTTAAAAGTTTCTTTAAACTTTATGAAATCTAAAGGTGCTAAATCCCATCTACTTTTACCTTCTTGTTTATCTAATGAAATAACTTCAAACTGGAATACCATACTTAATTCTTTTCTATTTGGTGAACTATATAACTTAGCTATTTCTGGTGTTGCTCCCCATGTTTCTCCAACAGTTAATGAGTCATATCCTCCAAAAGTTCTTTTATTCATCTCTTGTAAATATTCATGTAACTTAGGTCCATTTTTAGTTATTAGTTTATCTACATCTTTACCTATTAAATCTATAACATCTAATCTAAATCCACCTACTCCAAGTTCTAACCAAAAATTAATCATTTCATATATTTTTTCTCTTACTAAGGGATTTTCCCAATTTAAGTCTGGTTGTCTCTTATCATGTAAATGGAAATAATATTGACCCGATGCCTCATCATAAGTCCATGCTGGTCCTCCAAAATTTGATTGAAGTTCATTTGGAACACCCCCATCTACTGGGTCTCTCCAAATATAAAAATCTCTATAAGGATTATCCTTTCCTTTTATTGCCTCAATGAACCACTTATGTTTATCAGATGTATGATTAACAACTAAATCCATAAGAATTTTAATATTAAATTCTTTAGCCTTATTAATTAATTCCTTCATATCATCCATTGTTCCAAATTCATCCATTATGTCATAGTAATCGCTTATGTCATAACCATTATCTACATTAGGAGATTTATATACTGGACTAAGCCAAATTACATCTATACCTAAATCTCTTAAATAACCTAACTTTGATATTATTCCTCTCAAATCTCCAATTCCATCATTATTACTATCCATATAACTACGTGGATAAATTTGATATACTATTGAGTCATGCCACCACTTGCGCTCCATAAAATCACCTACCTATTTATAACTTTTTCTTTTATGCTAAAAATATATATTGATTTTCATTTATATCAATCTATAATTGTATTATACATACTATTTTTTTTTAAAACTTGCTCTATTTTATCCTAAAATAACATTATTTTGACTTTTTTAAGGAGGTTTATTTTTATGGCAAATATAAACTTAAAAGAAAAATCCAATCATGGAACTGCTATGTTTCCTTTTCACATATACAGTCACTTAGATTCAATAGGAAATTATTCTGTCCCTTTTCACTGGCACAATGAAATTGAAATTATATATATAGAAAAGGGTGAATTAAAAATTGATATTGATATGGTTACTATAATTGCAAAACCTGGAGATTATTTCTTTATAAATTCAGAACAATTACATCTTATTAATTCAGTAGATAATAAAGCATCTTTACATCATGCTATTGTTTTTTCACCCCAAATATTAAGTAGTTCATATTTCGACTATTGTGAAATAAATTATATTATACCTATATTAAATAATATAATTAGTTTTCCAACATCACTTCCGAAAAACAGTAAAGTTAAAAAAAAAATACTTAAAGAGATTTTAGATATGATAAATATATATAAAACTTCTAATAATGGATGGCAGTTAAATATCAAATCATCTTTATACAAGATAATTTCACTATTAATTTCTGAAGATATGTTATTAAATAAGAAAAATATTAAATCTATAAAAAAAGATTATAAGATAGATTTAATAAAAAAAATACTTAACTATATTCATGAAAATTACAATGATAAAATATATATTGAAGATTTAGCTTTAGAAGCAAATATGAATGTTCAATATTTTTGTAGGTTTTTTAAAAGTGTAATTGGAAAAACACCTGTAGAATATATTAATAGTTATAGAATCGAAAAAGCTACAGAACTTCTGCAAACTGAAACACTCTCAATTTCTAATATTGCATTAAGTGTTGGAATAGATAACTTTAGTTATTTTGTAAAGCAATTCAAAAAGTATAAAAACTGTACACCTTCCCAATACAGAAAATCTTTATAACAATAATATATTTATACTACAAATTAAAAAATCCACTAAAACATTTCTTATATTTTAGTGGATTTTATTGTTGATGCGAATCATAAATAAGCTCTCACCTATATTAATAATCCAATTTCAGTAAAAACCTCACTTATTTATGATACGGTTCATTATTACCAATTCTAAATCATTATATAATACACTGAAATTATTTTCATTGGTTTAATGGTGTAGTCAATGCGTTCCTTACCCCTATCCCTTATTTCATTATACATTCTCAAAATATTTTCTATCCAAACTTATAATTTAATTATATCTATTATATCCTGTCCATATTTTTCAATTTTAACTGGTCCAAAACCTCTAATAGCAATAAGTTCTTCCTCATTTTTAGGTTTCATCTTAATTATTTCTTCCATCATTTCATTATTATAAACAAAATACGGTTTCACTTTTTCTTCCTTTGCTTTATTTAACCTATACTGCTTTAATTCATCAACCAATTCTTCATATGATTTTTCTTTTTTAACTCCCACTTCTATTTTAGCTTCTACTACTTTCTCAATAACACTTTCCACAATCTCCTCTTTAACACTTTCCTTAAATGTTTCTTCAACACCTTGTTTAATAAAATCCTCTTCTGTTAAAGAATACTTTTTATTATAATCAAATGTTATTGATTTATTATTTTTAATGAAAAACTCACCTATATTCTTCATTATATCCTCAAATATATTATAATCCTTCTTATAATAATTAATTTTATTACTTATTACATCAGTCAATTGATCATATCTAAAGATTTCATACTTAATTTTACTTGGAGCCTTCGATTTATTAACTATACTCTTTGGATTAGCTATAACTACACCAGATATAACAGGTAAATTCTTAATAATGCCATTTTTAATAAGCATATTCTTCACTATTCTTACATGCCTACCATTTTGCGCTATAGGACTATAAATTCCTTCTTTCTTAATAACTTCTCCATTTCTATTTTTTATGTATCTAATAAAGTCTCCTGATTGATTTACGTATATATCACCATTAAGCTTTTTAGTTTCTAAAATCATAATAAACTGTGCTGTTATTAGTATAAAATCTAATTGCGCAACATAATCTCCATCTTGTATCCTTATATCATGTAGACATATCATAGGAATAAAGGAATTCTTAATCTCAAAATATACATTCCTTTCTCCCTGAATTCCTGCTTTTAAAAATGTTATATCCCTTTCTATATATTCTTTTTTATTTGATTTAACTTTATCCCTTAACTCTATTAAATCAAATAATTGTCTATTTTCTTCTTTAAATTCTTTATAAAATATAGGAGATTTAATTTCCCTTATTCCTAGTAAATTTTTAAATATCGCCATACCTAACTCCTAATAATCCCACTGATTTTTCTTCATATCAACATGATTCTCATCCTTAAAAGATACACCTTCTCCTAATAGTAAAAATCGTTGTTCCTTCCACCCCGGGGCTAGTCTGCCAGCATAATTTACCACACGATGGCATGGATATTTCCCATAAAATTCTGCCTGGCTAAGAACCTTCCCAACAAGACGTGCATTTTTGTCTCTGCCAATAAGTTTAGCAATTTGTCCATATGTAGCTACTTTCCCTTCAGGGATTTCTTCTACAACAGAAAGTATTTCATAAATTAATTGTTCATTAATAACCTTTTTCATATATTCACCTATGATACAACTCCTTACTTTAAGATATTATTATATTTTGCACTGTTTTTTAATAATTACTTCTTCTATCATTTCATTATTATAAATAAAGCATCACTCCACCATGTTCACTTACTGGTAACTCTTTTACCATGTTATATTCTCTAAGTATATCCTATTCCATTGTAAAGACTTTGAAGTATGTTTTAATCCTATAAAAATAGATAATATTAATAACTAATTTAATTTTTATAATGTAAAATAAAAGAGCAACTACTTTGTGATATGCTCCCTCTATAGTTACAGTTTTATTATTTAAACTGTCTACTATAAAGAGATCATATCAACTTGGTTGCTCTTTTTATTGTATTAAATTTACTTATAACATTATCTATTAATTCTTAATTAAAATAAACATCCTTTAATAAAAGCAATTATAAAATTATTTCCATACATCTCTTAATTTCCATACTTCTATGCATTTAATTTTTGCTCCATTACCATTTGAGTAAATTTCAAGTTCATCAAATTTATTCTTAGGATAAATTCTACTTGTCATTGTAGCCTCTCCATTATTAACAAATACTTCAACTGATGATCTATCTATAAATATTCTTAATGAAAATTCTTCTTGCTTATTTAAAATAGCCTTTCTAGCCCCATCCTTATTTTTACCACATTTAGAGCATTCAAGAATTAACTCTGAAATATCTTTATTATAATTTAAACTTAATTCTTCTTCCTCACTTCCTTTTATCTTAACTCCAACTTTATCTGCATCAAATTCAGATAAATCAAATGTAATGTTAAGTTCCATCATTCTTTCATTTGTTTTTAATTCATAACTCTTATTTTCATATACATCTATATTTTCTTCTTGTAAAATACACTCTTCTCTTAGTGTTTTTAATTCCTCAACTGGATTCATCATTATCTTATTATCAGAGCTTAATGTTAATTCACGTGGAAGGGTTAATGCTCCACACCATCCATCTTTTTTAGTAGGCATATCAGATTCCCACATATCCATCCATCCTATTGCAATTCTGCGTCCTTTATCATCTAAAAATGTTTGAACAGCATAAAAATCATGTCCATTATCAAATTCATTAAATGTTCCATGTTCAAATTTATTATTAGAATAATCATAATCTCCAACTATATATCCAGTTTGAAATAAATTAGGATATTTGCCATCTTTCTTTTCAATTCCTTGTGGTGAAAAACTCAATACATACTTATCTCCCAGCTTAAAGAAATCAGGACACTCCCACATATACCCTAGCTCACCTTTGCTTGTTGCAAGTGTTCCAACATAATCCCATTTATATAAATCTGAAGAAGTATATAATATTACTCTTCCTATATTATCCTTTGTAGAATTTCCAACAACCATGTACCACTTGTCCTCATGTTTCCAAACTTTAGGATCCCTAAAGTGATGTATACTATCTACAGGTGGTTTAGCTATAACAGGATTGTTTTCATATTTTTCAAAAGTAATTCCACCATCTTTACTTACTGCAATATTTTGATTTTCGAAAAATATATCTTTTTCTTTATCTATATAATTATGTCCTGTATAAATTAAAACAAGATTTCCATCATCCTCTACTGCACTTCCTGAAAAACACCCTCCCTTATCAAATTCATCTCCTGGTGCTAATGCAACAGGGCAATGTTCCCAATTTACTAAATCCTTACTTTTAACATGTCCCCAATGCATAGGCCCCCAGTTTTCATCATAAGGATGATGTTGATAAAACGCATGATATTCTCCTTTATATTGAATAAGTCCATTAGGATCATTAATCCAATTAGCTGGTGCCATAATATGATATCCAAGTCTATATTCCTTATTTACATTTTCTTTTTCCTTTTTTAAAACTTCTTCTGCTTTTAAAATTCTTTTATCTAACATTATTATTTTCCCTCCACTTTATAAACTATTTACGTTTCCTACTTTTGTCGTATCTAGATTTTCTTTTTTTGTACTAGCTAAAGTAAACATTGATATTATTGTAAATACTAAAACTATACATCCCATTATAATATAAGTACTGCTGAAACCTACAGTATCATAAAATCTACCTATTACTGGTGATAATACTGTTGCACCTACTTGAGAAGCAAACTGATAACCAACTAAATATAGTATTGAAGATAAACGAGTATCAAAATTAGCTGCTAAATATTTAAATACTGCAATGAGCATTATTGGTAATTCAACTGAATGTAGTAATTTCATGCATGATATTAATATTGGCTCTGTTGCTAATCCTGAACCTATAATTCTAAAGCTCATTAACAATCCTGCAAGAATTAATCCCTTTTTAGCACCAATTTTATTTACTATAAATGGTGCCATGAACATCATTCCTGCTTCTAAAAATACTTGCAATGAATTCAAGTAACCAAATATCTGATTACCTATTTCTTTTGAACTAAACATAGATGAATAATATAACGGAAATTGTTGATCATAAACATTATAGAAACAAGTTACACCGATTACATAAAGTATAAAAAGCCAAAACTCTTTTAATTTGAAAAGCAAACACACATCTTTTATTTTGACAGATTGAGCTTTTTCTAAATCTTCATCACTCATTTCTATTGATATAGATAAGATTATAAAGAATAATATGATAGCTGAAATAGATGCAATCCAAAAATTAATATTAGGATTGATATTGAATAACTGTCCAGCAAAAAAAGTAGCAGCAGCCCATCCTAATGACCCCCACATTCTAGAACGTCCATATTCAAAATTATACTTACGCCCTATTTTTTCTACATAAGATTCAATTGCTCCAACACCAGCTAAAAATGCTGTTCCTAAATAAATTCCACCAACTACTGCACCTAAAATTGTATTGTATTTTAATAAAGGTCCATAAACATATATATAAAATGGTCCCACAAAAATTAATAATACACTTATAAATGTAAGTATACTTTTTCTTAATCCTATCTTATCAGAAATATAACCATATAAAGGTTGCATGCATAAAGCAAAGATAGCGTTTACAGAAAATACAATACCAGTATCTGCTCCACTTAAATTTATTTCTTGTCCAAGCCAAATAGAGAATAATGAATAACTTGCTGACCAAGTTACAAAGAAGAAAAAGAAATAAGCACTCAATTTTAAATACACTACTTTTGATTTTGACATTTTTAAAATCCCCCTCTTTTTGTAAACATTTTTATTTGTTAAATAAATTATATGTCAACCGCTTTCATATGTCAACCGGTTTCATATATTTTTTTGTAAAAAAATAACATACTAAAACCTATTAATATCTTTTAGTATGTTATCCATAAATATAAATTTTTTATAATTTTATGTGGTTTTACCCTTTAAAAGTGATACTGGAAGTGCTATCTGAGACTTTTTACAGGAGAAATCTCCTTCAATTTCCTTTATCAATACATCAATTGATGTTTTTGCTATGAGCTCTATTGGTTGTTTTATAGTTGTTAAATCTGGCAACAAGCTTCTACTTGTCTCAGTTCCATCATACCCCACCACTTTTATATCTTCTGGTATTTTTCTGCCACGCTTTCTAGCTTCATTTATAAAGGCTGCTGCAAATAAATCATTTGTTGCAAAAATTCCATCTACTTCTGGATGTTCATTTAAGATTTGCTTTGCAATCTCAATTTGATTTTTACTATCAAATGCCCCCATAACTTCATAAGTTATAGGTAATTGATTACTTGCCCTCATTACATCTTCATATGCAATTTTTCTTAATCTTGCTTGTGTTCTTAAATTAACTTCTCCATCTATATTAATTATATTCCTACATCCTTTATCTAATAAAAGTTCTGTTGCTATCTTTCCTCCATTATAATTATCCGATCCTATGATTGGTATATTTTCTGATAAATATGTATCAATAGATACAACAGCTAAATTATCATTTTTATAATCTAATATCCCCTGATTATGTGTTCCAACTATAATTCCATCAACTTGGTTTCTCATAAGCATTTCTAAATATTTTTTTTCATTTTCAATATTATTAAGACTGTTACAAATCAAAACTTTATATCCAATAGAATTACAAATAGTCTCTATATAAAAAGTGAGTTCTCCGAAAAAAGGATTACTTACAGTAGGTATAATTAATCCTATTAAATTAGTTCTTTTATTAAATAATGAACGTGCAACATCATTTGGAACATAATTAAGTTCCTTCATTGCTCTATTAACCTTTTCCCTTGTTTCCTCACTTATATATCCTCTATTATTAAGAACCCTTGATACAGTAGTTGGTGAAACCCCTGCCTTTTTAGCTACATCTTGTATTTTAACTTTCATATACTTTCCCTTCTTAATTACTAACATTAAATAAATTATATCACATATACAGATTCTTTTATCATTTATAATTCTCTTATTTTCTCTTATTCAAAACCTGCTTTATAATATTTTTAAATATTTTCTTACATAATATTGGGTATAAAATGAAGTTGTGAAAGTAATATATTTTAACAATTAAAAAATACACGATATTTCTATCGTAAATTTTATGGTGAAGATAATTCTCAAAACACATACCAACATAGTATAAAAATACCTTATTAAGATATTTGACTTGATATATATGAGTTTACTTCATTAGGAGAAATATTTAAAATAACTGCAAACTCTTCATTTAATAATCTTTCTGCTTCTTTTATAATCTCCTTGTCAGCCTTATTTAATTTTTTACTAATAGATTTTGAATACCTTTTATTAAATATTAATTTAATTAAATCCTCACATTTACCACTTTTAAGCATTGTTTTGAATTGCTTATTTCTTGTTTTTTCATCATCTATCCATAACGTCTCCATATTAGTCATATCATTTATTAATGAAGTCATATATCCTTTAGAAATTATCTTTCGCATTGGAATTTAAAAATTTCTCATTAGTTATATCTATAACTTTACATACCCCTGTCATACCGTACATTATATAATCATCAATCTTAAACATGAAAAATCATCCTCCTCAATAATATTAAAAAGTGTAGATTTTCCTACACTTTTTAATGTTATATATAATTTATATTAGTGTTCAGGTATAGATTTAAAAATCTATCCTTAATAAAATCTTCTTTTTAATTACTAGCATTAGATGTATCACATTTTCTTTACTTATAAAAAAAGGTGGCTTTCGCCACTCCCATCTAATGGTAATATCTTCTCATTCGATATGGTTTAAATCGTTATCATTAATTAATTTAAGTATTCAAAAGTTTTATATTTATATTTATAAACACATATTAGTATTTACATAGTAATGATACTTATTCAGAAGTTACTATATGTGTCATCAAAGTCATACCTATAATTTATAATATTATGAAGCTATTTTAAAAAAAGTTTCTTTAGTTATTTTATATTCAATTTCTCTTTCTAACTCTTTAACTTCCATAAATCCAATTCCTTTAAATAAATTTCTTGATCTTTTATTTGTCTTTTTTATTTTTGCAACTACCTTCTCTGTTCTCATATCAAAAAAAGCTTTTTTTAAGGCTTCTAGCACAGCTTTATGCCCTATACCTTTCCCCCACAACTCTTTTTCTCCAACAGCAATTACTATCTCAACTCCATCATTCTTTGGTATTAACCTTAAAAAAACTATTGTTTCATATGCGCTTTTAATAGTAAAAAAACTACAATTATTATTAAATAAATGAGTTAATATAGGCATATCTATTCTATTTATAATATTGATTAGATTTTCCTTTGCATTTACTCCTTCATTTAAATTACTTGATATTTCTTTATCGCTAAGCCAATCAGCCATTTTTTCTGCATCTGATTTATATACTTCTCGGCTTAGTTTTATACCAATAGTTTCCACTAGTTACACTCCTTAACTTTTATTGTTAATTTTAAAATTTAAAAATTATTTTTTGACTAGTCTTGCTATAAATATTACTACTAATGTGAATATAAGTAAAAAGCTATATCTTTAATTATTTAAGTTTAACTTATCTTTTAAGTGTTTATCTTAACTTTTGACTCTTTTTCTTAACAAGTTATATTTTCCACTTTTAGCATTTAATTTCCACTTAAAGTTATTAAAAGGATTTTTATTACATTTTTAAGTATATATACGTTATTAAGAAAACTTTATAAAGAAATCTAAGAACTATGTTTAAAATGCTTTATGCTCTATTGAATTTAACACTTATTGTTTTATGTTGGTATCTAATCACGCCCTTTAAAATTAACTACTTTATAAATCTATCCCTTAATATCCTTTTAATAAATCATCTATTTATCCCATTTTCTCACACAATCTGCATCCAATACAGCTATCATCCACAGTGAAATGCTTAGTTTTTCTCATATTTTCATAATATGGCTTATAAGATGGTGCTACAAATTTAGGTAGTTTATTTCTCATGAAATTTCCAGAAGATTTCTGTTGTATCTTTTGAATTATTTCATCTATCTGCGGTTCAGCATTCTTATTTATTACAGCTACCGTTTCTTTATTAGATAAATCAAATATAGGTGTCCATGTATCCGGCATTTTCACACTAAAAAAAGCATAAAATTTTATACCTGTATTTTGCGATAGATTTTTATCAGCCAAATAGCCATTATTACCTGGTGTTGTTCCATAAGTTGCTATATAGTAAAAATAACTCTTCTTTTTTCCACTAAAAGAAACTTTATTCAAAAAATCTATAATTACAGAAGGACATCCCCATGCATATGTTGGTGAAACTATTCCTACATTTTCATTTTCCTTGATAGATAAAAAGCATTTTTCATCTTTCATAATATCCAGTATAAATATACATTCATCATTTGTTGCTTTTGCAATTCTTTCTGCTACATATTTAGAATTTCCTGTTGCTGAAAAATATAGTATCATAATAACTTTCCTTTCTTTTCTAATGATCCTAATAAATAATCAATACTTATTCTAGCTTCTTCTTTTGAAATTGAATCTTTCCTTAAAAAGCAAAATTCTAAAACCATTTGTAAAGTATTACTGTAATGCATTATTATAATTTCTAATTGCATACTATGCTTTTCAACACATTCGCATGAAGATATTATTTCTCTTATTTTTAAAAGCATGAAGCGTTTCAACAATTCTGCCATTTTACCATCTATTTCATTGTGCATCATAATGCGATTTACAATATCTTTTTCCTTTTCAAAGAATTCATATAATCTTTCAAATAGTACTTGTGTACGTTTATCTGGTTCAATACTCTTGTAATCTTCAATATTAATTGCTGTCATTCCTTTTATATTAACATTTATAATTGAAATGATATCTGATATATTCATATCTTTAAAAGATCCTATCTTTTCATAACCTGCATTATGAATATTATGATTTACAAAATTTAAATTATATTCTTCATTTCCTTAATTTTAAAAAATTTCATAGTGAATTTATTTTAAAAAAAAGTTCACGATACTAATATCGTGAACTTTTTCATTATAAATTCAATACATTCTCTTTAAAATACACCTGCTATTTTACATCTTCGATATTATATACTTCTTCATCAAGCATTCCTTCAGATTTTGCAACTACTACACTTGTTGCAGCATCTCCAACTACATTTAAAGAAGTTACTAACATTTCTATTGGTCTATTTATTGCAAGGATTAATGAATAAGCAAGAATTGCCGCATCATTATTATATCCCATTCCAGTTAATACTGTGAAAAGTATTATTGCTCCTGCACCTGGCGCTGCTGGTGTACCAACTGATGCTATTAATGCAAGTAATGCAATAACTACTATATTTGCTATTGTTACATCATACCCTGCACTTGTTGCTATAAATATTGCAGCTATAACCTGCATTATTGCTGTTCCATTCATATTTATAGTCATTCCAAGAGGTAATACAAACGATGCTATATCTGCGCTAACACCTAACTCCTCAACTGTAGTTTTAGTATTTAAAGGCAATGTTGCTGCAGATGATGAAGTAGAAAATCCAAATAATGCTACTTTACCTATTTTCTTTACAAACTTAATTGGGTTAAGTCTAGCTCCAATTGCTATAAATATTGCATATCCAAATATTAAGAATAATAGTAATGCTATTAGCGTTGTAACAACATATACAAGTGCAGGCTTTAAGTTCTCTACACCATATATTGCAAATGTTCTTGTTATAAGAACAAATATTGCTACTGGTCCAAACTTAGTTATTATAAAGCTTAAAAATACCGTTATGATTGAGTTTACTTCTTCTAATAAAGTTTTTAATACTTTTACTTTATCACCTAAGTAATTAATACAAAGACCTAATACTACAGCAACAAAAACTACTGCCAATATACTGCTATTAGTTGAAAATGCTGATAAAATATTATTTGGTATTGCTTGAACTATTATTAATAATGGATTTCTTGAGCTTACAACACCTGCTTGTGCTGTTACATTTTCAACATTAGCTGTAAATAATCCTAAGTTCTTTATTATAAATCCTATTGCTCCTGCTAATGCTAATGCAAATACTGAAGTTGATAAAAATCCTAATATAGTCTTGTATGAAATACGCCCAAGCTTTTTAGTATCACTTATCTTACACATAGCTAATGCTATTGATGTAAACACCATTGGTACTATTACTAATTGAAGTGAATTTACAAACAATTGACCAACTATATAAAATATACCAAGAGCACTTGTTGCTCCTTCTTGTGATATATCTTGGAATAAAATATTATTAATACTTGTCCAGATATGACCATTACCATTTCCCATTAAGTTCTCTCTAAGAACTATAAATCCTATGCCAGCTGCTAATCCTAAAATAAGAGCTACTACCATTTTAATTGCTAGCTTATTGCTACTGTTAATTTTTTTGTTCATTTTTTGCCTCTCCTTGCTAGTCACTCCCTAATTCAAATAACTATATAAGGCTTAATATACTTTAATTGAATGACATAAAAAAAAGTCTTCCAAATAGGAAGACTAATATAATCTCAATATAAACAACTTTTTTTCTTCTATAAATGTACTATTCAATCATTAAACACGCTGCTTAATACTAAGTACATTTATCTCAACATAAAGTCATTTTGCAAGTATATCATAACTTCCTTACTGATTTCTCGAATCAATTTAAAGGGATTTTTTTGTTTATATTACCACGCGATATCTACTTTGTCAATTTTTAAATTATTTTGTTACTATTTTTGCTTATGCTGATTCACTATATTTCTTCATAGTCATAATCTTGCTTCTATTAGCCTTTATCATAAGAACAACTGCCACTACTAAAGCAACAGCTTCAGCTATTGGAAATGAAAACCACATTATATTTATTCCATTTGAAAACTTAGACAATAACCAAGCAAGAGGTAATACAACAACACATAATCTTAAAAGTGAAATTACTAATGAACTTACTCCACATCCTAAGGCTTGGAAAACACCTTGAATTGCAATATTCCATCCTGCAAATAAAAATCCTACTGAAATAATACGTATTGCTAAAATACAAAGTCTTGCTGTTTCATCTGATAAACCAAATAAACTAGCTAAAGGTTGTGCAAAAATTTGGAGTCCTAAAGTTCCAACAATCATTATAATACTAGTATATAAAATACCATATTTAATTCCATCCTTTACTCTCTTGTGATCTTCTAAACCATAATTAAAAGCGACAATTGGAGTAATTGCATCTCTTAAACCAAAGGCTGCAAATTTAATCCATTTAACACTTCTTTGTTTTTCTTATAATGGAAGTACATTGCCATTAACATTGATACTCCTTGTCCAATTACTGTTGCATAAGCAGCACCAGCAATGCCCATTTGCGAACAACCAAACCATCCAAATATTAATATTGGATCTAATATAATATTCGTAATAGCTCCTACAAGTTGTGCCATTGTAGAATATATAGTTTTTCCTGTTGATTGTAGAAGCTTTTCATAAATAGAAAACATAATCATCCCTATTGATAATAATGTACAAATCATTAAATAGGTTCTTCCCATTGATAAAATAATAGCATTAGAAGTCTGACTTCTTAAATAAATGTTAATTCCTAATATTCCAAATATAAAAAAGAATACATAAATAATAATACCTAGTGATACCCCGTTTCCAGCAACTCTTGCTACCTTCTTAGGGTTATTTTCTCCAAGTGTTTTTGACAGTAATGCATTAACACCAATCCCTGTTCCTATTCCAAATGCTACAATAAGCATCTGTATAGGAAATGCTAAAGTAAGAGCATTTACAGCATACTCTCCTGCATGAATTAATCCTTCTGAATCAGGAATTCTAGCAACAAACATACTATCAACTATATTATAGCAAGCTTGTAATACCATTGATAAAACCATTGGTATTCCCATGCTAAGCATAATCTTTGGAACTGCTACTGTTCCCATTTTGTTCATTTTAATTTCTTTTTCCAAATTTTCTCCTTTCATATGAGATAGCTTTTACGGAAAACTATCACAACCATTTTAGTAAGTTTTTCATTTTTAAGAACAAAGTGGCTATCGCCACGTCCACTTCGTGGTATCAATTTTATAGTTTTTAAATTTTGAAATACATTGGTATCAGTAGCTTTACGACTTTAAAATTTTTATACTTTCCTATACATTAAAAAAAAGAAAGCGCAAATCCATCTGGATTTACGCTTTCTTGCAACTCGATTAACTTTATTTTATATCATATTTTTCAATTTGTCAAAGTTCTTTTTTGTATATTAATTCCAATTAATTATTACTTAAAAAAAGTAATCTCATAGAACTTTTTCTTGCTCATATGAAATGATTGAACTTAGTTAAAAAAAGTGTTAAGCTATCAATATTAAACTAAAAATATCTTTATCAACTGTAAAATTTCAATTGATAAAATAATATATTAAAGAGCTTATTTTTATCTGAAGCTAAGTATTCAGTTTATAGGCTCTTTTTTAATGATAAAGAGAGGTAATACTATGATAAAAGTTGAAAACTTATCCTACTCATTTCCACAGAAAAATCTATATAATAATATTTCCTTCACACTAGAAGAAGGGCAACATTGTGCCTTTATAGGAACAAATGGTAGTGGAAAAAGTACACTTATAGATATAATTATGGATCCTGAAAAATATATGTTTGATGGCAAATTAGAAATTGATCCAAACTGTAGAATTGGTTATGTACGTCAATTCCAAGAAATTGATAAAACAAAAGAAATCACAGTTTTTGAATATTTAGCAGAAGACTTCATTAAATTACAAAATGAAATAACTGCTATATGTACTGAAATGGAAACATCTTCTGATATTGAAACTTTACTTGAAAAATATCAAGAAGCATTAGATGCATTTGACGCAATTAATGGTGATGACTATGAAAACATGATTGATAAAAAATTAAACCTTATAGAATTAATTAAGTCTAAAGACTTAATGATATCTGAACTTAGTGGTGGAGAATTCAAGCTTATTCAGGTAATTAAGTCAATGCTAACTAATCCTGATCTACTTATTATGGATGAGCCTGATGTATTTTTAGATTTTACAAACCTTAATGCTCTTAAAAATCTAATTAATTCACACAAGGGAACAACATTGATTATTACCCATAATAGATACCTATTGAATCATTGTTTCAACAAAATTATTCATCTTGAAAACATGGAAATTCAAGAGTTTGATGGAGGATATGTTGAGTATAATTTCTCATTACTTCAAACTAAAATTGAATTACAAGAATTAGCTGCCGCTGATACTGAAGAAATTGAAAGAAATGATGAAATAATAGATAGATTAAGAGAGCTAGCATCTGAAAATGCAGAACAATTTAGAGGAAAAACTTTAAGAGCTAGAGTTAAATTCCAAGAAAGATTAGAAAAACGTAGAATTAAAGCTCCATTTGTAGAGATTAAAGAACCAAATATAATTTTCGTTACAGCAAATGAAATTGAAGAAAAAACAGCTTTAAAAGTAACTGATTATAATCTTGCTTTTGATGAAGTGCTTTTAGAAGATGTTAATTTTGAAATTAAATCTACTGATAAAGTAGCTCTTGTTGGTTCAAATGGTACTGGTAAAACTACACTTTTCCAAGAGATATTTAAAAATAATAATCCTTCCATTGAAATAGATAAAGATACTAAGATAGGTTATTTATCTCAGCTTCAAGGCCAAACATTAAATTATTCTAATACTATAGCTGAAGAATTCTTTGACCTTGGTTTTAAAACCTATGATGATATTAAAGAATATCTTGCTGGTTATAACTTTGATGAAGAGTTACTTAATCAAAAGATAGGAACTTTATCTGGTGGAGAAAAGAATTTAATTCAATTAGCTAAGCTTTGTGAAGTTGGAGCTGATCTTCTTCTTCTTGATGAACCTACAAGTCATTTAGATACATATTCACAAATAGCATTAGAAAAGGCTATTAAAAACTACAAAGGTGCTATTTTAATGGTATCTCATGATTACTATACTATAGCAAATTGTATGGATTATGTTTTACTTATTGAAGATAAGAAAATTAGAAAAATTAACATAAACCATTTTAAAGATATAATTTATGCTAATCATTTTAATAAAGATTATTTAAAAATTGAACAAAAGAAAAAATCAGTTGAAACAAATATTGAATTAGCTTTAAGAGATAATAATTTTATACTTGCAAAAGAATTATCTGAACAACTAGAAAAGCTTGTTAAATTACTATAAATTCAATCAAATAGACAATAAAACTCGACAATACATCTTAGTGTTGTCGAGTTTTTCATAATAACTATTAATGCCTATGTATACCAGTACTACATCTATATTTGTGATTTACACAAATTTATCTATCTCTCCTCAGATCATATCTCAATATCTAATTTATTATTCCATTATATCAAAAAACACGACATTTCTGCAGTGGATTTTTGAGCAAATGTAAAGACTACTTATTGAAACTTTCTAATACCTTTTATATTATTTATTACCTTCTTTATTTTTGTTTCTTACCGGTACAAACTCTGAAGTAGTATCATTAGGGTCAATGTAGACATAGTCTCCATTGCTATCCTTTTTTAATCCTAAAGATGCCATTTTCTTTTTAGTATTTTTATATTTTGTACTCATTACCTTCACCTCTTAAATATTATAAATATCATTCGTTATTATCTTTCCCTCTTATTTTTATAATAATTACCTAAGGCTGACATTTAGTTCTTCATATTATTATAGTACTTCAATAAACTGAAGAAGTTTACTCTTATCTGGACTAACAAAATTATCAGAATCAATTAAATTAATTAATTCATTTTTTGTAACCCACTTATAATCAATAGTTTCCCCATCTTGTAATATAATTGAATCTTTCTTTATATTGCATCTACATGTATACATCTTATAAAATGTATTTTTCTCTACCTTTTTTATTGTATAAATAAGCTCTAAATTATTAGCTTTAATACCTGTCTCTTCAAACAATTCTCTTTTTGCTGCATCTAAAAACTCTTCACCTTTTACTACACTTCCACTAGCTCCAGCTTCCCAAAGGCCTGGTTTATTAGGTTTATTCCAATCTCTTTGCATTAATAAAAAAGTTCCATCCTCATGATATACAATAACATCAACTACTGCATGCAAAATCCCTTTACTTATTTTCTCTCCTCTGACTATATCAACACCTATTTTTTCTTCATTTTCATTATATCCATCCCATAATTCCATACATATAACCTCCTAACTTTATTCTATTTTGTTATTCTTTTAATAGTATCATCTACAGAAATGCATTCAGCATATCTACCATTCCACATATTATCTCCTTTTATTGCTTTTTACTAATTATAATCTATATTTTTCCAAAGAAAAAGAGAATCTATTTTAGATCCTCAATTTTCACTTACCATTCTCTTTAATTAACTAGGCTTTAATATAACTTTTTGCTATATCCAACACCTTTTCAAATTCATTTATATTATCATTTATAAATTCTAAAAGCTCTTCTCTTGACGGTTCTTTATATCTATGTGAAATTCTATTTCTAAGCAATCTTGCTCCATTTAAGAATTCATACGTCTCTTCACCTATAACTTTATTTTCAACTAAAATAATAAGCGATGCTTTCATATCTATTCCTATTTTATATTTCTTTAACTCTTTTAAGATCATAGAAGTTAAATTTTCAACTGTTATAAAAAAATCTACAAATATTTGCTTTAGCCCAAATTCTATAAAAATTGTTTTATTATCTTCTTCTAAATCTTGCAATAATTGCTTACAATCTTTCAAATTCTTTATTACTTCAGTCATATCTTCAATTATTTTTATTAATCTTTCTTGATTCATGATAACAATTCCCTTCTTCTACACTTAAAATAATACTCATTTTCTCTATAATACCAATCAACTTTTTCTATAAATTTTTCTAAAAATTTATTATTATCAGTTGTATAAATACTTTTACCATCATTTAGAATATCTATTTTAATAAATATATCTAAGTTATCACTATTTAAATCAATTACATCTATATTTCTTTCTAAAAGATCTTCTAAAAATAATTCTAATTTTAAAATTTCTTTAATTGTTAACTTTGAGGTTCCTAATATAGCTATATCCACATCAGACTCTTCATTAAAATTGTCAGTAATTATACTACCAAAAACTAAAGCATTATTTATATCTAACTTACTAAGATAATTCTTTAATTCTTTACTCTTTAATTTATCTAATATTTCTAACTGTATATTCTCCATTTTACTCCTCTCTTCTTTATCTAATATTATTGATTATGTACTAATTATAGCATAATATTCCTTGTTTATTTCTCTAAAAGTTTTAAAATAAAAACACCTACGTTTAAATAGGTGTTCCTAATAATATTATTATCTTATCTTTTAATTATAGTTACTGAAACATTTAACTTCTCTATCATTAGCTTATCAATTCTCAGTCTTTCCTTACAAAAATAAAATACTCCTTCTATCCCCTTTAAGTTATGACTCTTACCAAAATTCATATTACTAACCCAATTTGCAACTTCATCAATCCAATCTGGCCTTGAACCCTCTGGTGACTTTCTCTCATTTGCTGCTTGAATTATTATATCTTCTACACTTGAAGGCTCAATATAAACAATAGATGGACTTAAGGATTTTACTGTTTCTAATAAGCTTTTAAGATATAAATATATTTCTTCATCACTTTTTTCATATACACCTAACAATTCAAATATATGATTTTGTAGAAATGCACATTCAAAAATATAAATATTATCATTTAACAAAGCCTGCTCTGCAAATTTACTCCATCTTCTTAAATGTATATCTCTAAATTCATCTAAGCTTTTTCTACCATCACATATTTCCTTTGAAGCAACATCACCTATTAAACTCCAATAACAATCTTCTGGAAAATCTATTTTAGTATAAGCTAAAATAACATTATTATCTTCTATTCGTGTTTGCCTTTGAATTCTACTAATTAACTCTTCTTTACTTATACTCTTCTTTGAACCTTCCCACATTTCAGAACACTTCTTAATAAAATCATTATATTCATCTTCTTTTAAACAAGCATTCCATGCCATATCTGCTGGATGTGACATTCCTTCTTCATAAAGAATTGCCTCTTTTCCCTCATCTATTAACTTTTCCTTTATTTTTCTTGCAGTTGTAGTTTTACCTGCACCTGGTATACCCTCAACTAATATTAATCTACTATTCATACATTTCCCCTCATAAACCTATACTGATATTTTACCTCTAAACTCTTTTTAACTATTCAACTCTATCCATTCTTCCATAACCTTTTCTAACTCTTCACTTAATTCTTCTTTTTTAGAAAATAGTTCATTAAGTTCTTCATAATTTAACTCTAAATTGCTCATAGTTAACTCAATCCCTTCAAGTTCCTTTTCAAGCTTTTGAATCTTTATTTCAAGTTTCTTTATTTCATTTTCTCTCTTTTTTACTTCATCTATTTCTTTTTTCTTCTTTTCCTTTTTTATAACTTTTTCTTTCTGTAAATCATTAATTTCCTTTTCTAGTTTTACCCTATCCTGTATTTCTTTATAGTAATCATAATTTCCAAGATAACTTTTAAATTTATTATCTTCAATTGCAATTATTCTTTCACCAATCTTATTAATGAAATACCTATCATGTGATATAAAGAAAATAGTTCCTTTAAATTCTTCTAAAGCTTCTTCTAAAGTTTCTATAGAATCTATATCAAGATGATTAGTTGGTTCATCTAATATCAATAAGTTAATATCCTCATATAAAAGCATTGAAAGTTTCAATCTTATTCTTTCTCCTCCTGATAAGGCTTTAACTTTTTTAAACACACTATTACCAAAGAACATAAACTTAGATAAATATTCCCTTGCTTGCCCTTCTAATATTGAAATATCATCTCTAAAAGCCTGAATCACAGTATACTCTTCATTATCAAAAGTAATAACTTGTGGTAAATAACCCACCTTTACATTAGCACCTAATTCTACTGTTCCTTTGTCTGGAGCTTCTTCTCCTAATAGCATCTTTAAAAATGTTGTCTTTCCACTTCCATTAGGACCAACTAAAGCAACTCTTTCTTTAAAATTAATTAATAAATCAGCTTCATTAAAAATTACCTTATCAATATAACTTTTACATAAGCTCTTAGCTTTTATAGTTTCTTCTCCTGATCTTTCACTATTTTTGAAGTTTAGCTTCATAGTTTTATTTTCAATCTTTGGCTTTTGTGCATCCTCATTACTTTTCATTCTTTCAAGCCTTTTTTCCATACTAGCAGCTCTTTTAAAGAATTTACTATTATCAGCTCGTATTGCCCAATCTCTAAGGTCCTTTATAGTACTTTCCATGCTTTTAATTTCTTTTTGTTGTTCTTTATAGTTATGCATTTGTTCAAGTAACTTTTCTTCTTTTTGCTTAACATAACTTGAGTAATTACCTTTATAAGTTTTACTTTCCATATCTTCAATTTCTATAATTTTACTAACTACATTATCTAGGAAATATCTATCATGAGATACTATGATTACAATACCATCATAATTATTAAGATATCTTTCAAGCCATTCAATAGAATCCATATCTAAATGATTTGTAGGCTCATCTAATAATAAAATATCTGGATTATCCATTAATAATTTTCCTAATATAACTGTAGTTTTTTCACCACCACTTAATAAATTAAATTCTTTATCTAAAAAGTTTTGTGTAAATTTTAATCCTGTACATATCTTTGCTAATTTTTCTTCAGTATTATAACCACCTTTAACTTCATAGCTTTGAACTAATCTACTATATTGTTTTAAACTTCTCTCAAGTTCTTCTCCTTTCAACACTTTCATCTCATCTTCTAACTTATGCATTTTTTCTTCTATTTCATAAACTTCACTAAAAGCCATCTTCAAAACATCAATAACCTTTATTCCATTTTCATATTGTGGAATTTGCTCTAAATATGCACATGTAGCTCCACTTGGCTTATTAATAAATCCTTCATCATACCCAGGACTAGTAGCCCCTGGATATCCAACACAATAATCCATTGGCAATATTCCTGCAATAAGTTTTAAAACCGTAGTTTTACCACTTCCATTGACACCAACGATACCAACCTTTTCTCCTGAATATACTTGAAAATTAATATTCTTAAGAACAAGTGTTGCTTCCATATATTTTTTTACATTAACTAACGATAATTCAAACATAAATACGCCTTCTTTCTTTTTCTACTAAAACTCTAAATAGAAAGGCACAAAGCTATAAACTTAACTCTTAGCTTCATATATACTTTTAACTCAAACTTAATCTAAGAATTTGTTAGCTAAAAACTACTCCTTGTTATCAATCACCCAATATTCTAGGTTATTACAACGGTCAGTCTTAAGATAAAAACAAAAAAACTGTAAAAAGATATACTCTCCCTACAGTCTGAAATCACATTATTAACCTATAATCTCCAAATATTCATAGTCAAACAATTAATTATACTCCACAAAGATACTATAAATAACGTAAACTTTTTGTTATGTTATTTTATAATAATATGTGTTTATATAATTAATATATTATTTATTTAAACTTATATCTAAAAACTATAATGCCTATTTCAGTAAAGTAAGTTACCTTCTAAATGCCTTATTCTATAAAGAGCACAACAATAAAACCTATATAATTAGGTCAATTTTTACTCATTATAAAATCAATATAAAATTAAAATTTAATTTATATTAGCAATTAGCTGGTCTCATAACTTACATTCCCCTTTCAGCATCTTTTCCTTTATTATACCATAATATGTATTTAAATCAAATATAAAACATCTATAACTAGATAATCATTTTGCAGTTCGTTTCCGTACTTACTTGGCTACAAGGAATGAAGATATAAAAAAAAATTAATTCAAGATAGTGAAAATCTATAATTAATAATTTCTATTAATTTAATATCCAATCAATATTCAAAACATGCTATAATGTACAAATCAAATACTATAAAAATTATTAAAAAGGTGTGTTTTATGAATAAATTATTTATATTAGTTGGTCCATCAGCAGCAGGAAAGACTCTAATTTCCAACTTTTTAGTACATAAAGATGTTAATTTTTTGCAAAATCTAATTAATGTAGTTAATGATTTAGATAAATCATCAATGTTAGAAAATTTAAATATAGCAATTAACACCTTGGAAAAGTCTCCTTTTAATAAAATCATTACATCTACTTCAAGACCTCCAAGAGAAAAAGAAATACATGGTGTTGACTATTATTTTTATAATAAAGATGAATTTGAAAAAAAAATTAGTAATGATGACTTTTTAGAATATGTTGAAAACTTCGGAAACTACTATGGAACTTGCTTAGAATCTATAAATAATTCATTGAATATAGGAAATTCAATTATTGTTTTAGATGATAAAGGTGCTATAAAAATGAAAGAACTTTTAAAATCCCAAGCAATTACTATTTACCTAGATATCCCTGTGGATGTTATGGAAAAGAGAATGAATTTTAGAAATGATGATCCTGCATCAATGCTAACAAGAACTACTAACTTACATATCATGTCTTACAAAAACAAAGCAGATTTTATTATTAATGTTAATAAAAGAATTGATTTTGTTTTATTAGATATAATTGAAATTATAAAAAATACTATTGCCAGATAAATTTATGTCTGGCAATAGTATTTTTACTTATACTCTATTTTAATTTAAACTCTATTTTTCATCCTTATAAATTTGTTCATTACATAGCGGTAAGTCATGCTTTGCTCTAATTTTATTTTCAATTTCAAGAGCTATTTCAGGGTTTTCTTTTAAATATATTTTTGCATTTTCTCTTCCCTGACCTAATCTTATGTCATTATAAGCAAACCATGCACCACTCTTTTGAACTATCTCTTCATTCACACCAATATCTACTAAATTACCTTCCTTAGATATCCCTTCATTATACATAATATCAAATTCAGCCTGTTTAAAGGGTGATGCAACTTTATTTTTTATAACTTTTACCCTAGCCCTATTTCCTAAAAAAGTATCTCCATTCTTTATTGTATCAATCTTTCTTATATCTAACCTTACAGATGCATAAAACTTAAGTGCTCTTCCACCTGCTGTTGTCTCTGGATTACCAAACATAATACCTATCTTTTCTCTCAATTGATTTATAAATATCACAATACAATTTGATTTATTAATAGCCGCTGTTAATTTTCTCAATGCTTGAGACATTAATCTAGCTTGCAATCCTATATGTGAATCTCCCATTTCTCCTTCTATCTCAGCTCTTGGTACTAATGCTGCTACAGAATCAACTACTAATACGTCTATAGCATTAGATCTTACAAGAGCTTCTACTATTTCTAAAGCTTGTTCTCCAGTATCTGGTTGACTGACTATTAATTCATCTGTATTAACTCCTAATTTTTTAGCATATGTTGGATCTAATGCATGCTCTGCATCAACAAAAGCTGCTGCTCCTCCTAATTTTTGTGCTTCAGCTATTATACTTAATGATATAGTTGTCTTACCTGACGATTCTGGTCCATATATTTCTATTATTCTTCCCTTTGGAACTCCCCCTATTCCTAATGCTATATCTAAAGCTAATGAACCTGTAGGTATAGACTCTATATCTAGTGTTTTATTTGAACCCAATTTAACTATAGAACCTTTTCCGTATTGTTTTTCAATTTGATTCATAACTGTTTCTATCGCTGCCATTTTCTTCTTATCAATATCCATTTTTTCTCCCCATTCTCTTTTATCCACTTTTTATTAATACTACTTTTACCTTTTATAAAATAAAAAATGCATTGTATCGACGGCAAGTGGTATAACCATCGGTACAACGCATTTACTATTTTAAGTATAACATAATTTTATTTTCTAATGTAATACTACAAGTTAAAAAACTTTTAAATTATATGCTTAAACTTCTTCTTATAAACTATTTAAATTTTCAATATTTTTTATTTTTAGTGTAAATATAAAATAAACTATAATAATTTATACAATATTGTTTAATACATGAATAATATTGATTTTCTAATTTATTTTACATGATTCTCGGCCTTTATTTCCCAATGAATTACAAAAGCTAATATTGCTCTTAATAGTATTATAGCTGCTAAAATATACATTTCATCTAAGGATCTTACTATTACTGTTTTTAATATTTCTGCACCCATTTTAAATTCTAAAGCTAAAGTTAGTGCTTCCGCAAATTGAATTTTTATTGGATAGTTTGTCCCCTTTATTAAATTACAAAAATACTTCCAAAACGCTTTAATAGCACCTATAAAAATTATAATTACCCCCATAGCTTCAAGTAAATGAATAATTTCAGGGATTACTATTTCTAAAAAGTTACTTAACATAATTATTCCTCCTATGTTTTCATTTGCAGGAATAATTATACATGATACACTTCTTATCTTCAATTTAATAGATATATGAATAATACTTATTTTTAATATAACTTTATTTCTTATTTATAATTTCTTCATAAATTATACCTTCTCTAAGTCCTAATGCACTTATTATAAATTTCTCTGAATTAAAATATCTAAGTATTACTAAAATAGCCCCAAGCGGTGCTGCAAATATTTCTGCTCTCTTCTTAGATAAACCCTTAAAATTATTTCTTTCATTTATAGATAACTTTAAAAAATCACTATATATTTTAGATACTTCTTCTCTTGTCATACTATAATCGTGAAGTGATTCCTTAGGATAATTTTTATCCCCCTTAGCTACCCTCCCTATATGCTTAGCAATACCACCAATTCCAATTACATTCAATTTATTATTTTTTGTTAACCAAGATATTTCATCAAGCTTATTATTAATAAATTTTTCTAGTTCAATATTTTCATCATCAGATTCAATATTATTAAACATCTTAGTAAGCGGAATACATCCTAATGGTAAACTTATGGTTTCTTTAAATTCTCCTTTTTCCATAAGAGTAATCTCCATACTTGAACCACCTAAATCCAATAAAACAGCATCTTTTTCCTTCATTGAATTTTTAACTGCCAAATATCCATATCTAGCTTCTTCTTTTCCTGATAATATATTTACATTTAACCCCAATTCTGATTCAATTCTATTACATATATAACTTCTATTAACAGCTTTTCTAACTGCTTCTGTTGCAACAACATAAATTTCTACAACTTCATACCTTTGACATATGTCTTTAAATCTTTTTAATACATTAATGGCTATCTCTATTCCATCATCAATTAAATAATTATTTTTTGTTAAATAGCTACCTAATCTAATAGTCTCTTTTGCTTCATCAATTACTTCAAAATTTGAATGTTCATTTATATGATAAATTATTAGTCTCACAGAATTAGATCCAATATCTATTATTGCCCCTCTATTCATTTTACTTACCTCTCAATTAACTATTAAATAATTTTTTATACTATATTATTTCTTATATTTTACAATATAGAACACTTTAAATAAAACAAAATGTCCTCAATTATTAATTAAAGACATTTATATTTTGTTTATTATTTTAATTAGCCTCTATTATACCTTTAACATAATTATTTATTTTCTAAAAAACAATAAATTATTTTATAAAAATTGTAAGATATTGATTATATTTATTGATTTATGTTAATAATAAATATATAATATTAACTAATAATTATTATCTTCAAGGAGGCTATATTATGGATATTAAAGAAACTATTTTAAATGTTATGAGAGAAGCTGGAAAACCTGTTAGTGCTGGAGAAGTTGAAAAACTATCAGGACTTGATCGTAAAGATATAGATAAAGCATTTAAGGAATTAAAAAAAGAAGAAGCTATCGTTTCACCAGTTCGTTGCAAATGGGAACCTGCAGCTAAATAAAAGTATTCTAAAAAACCCCTCTGTTCTAAAAACAGGGGGATTACAATTATCTTTTATAAAAATATTATTAATATCTTTTATCATCACATTTTCACCATATATTTAAATAAATTTAAATATATTTTCAATAAGATTAATAACTTATCTCTCTATTTCTTTTACTTTACAATATATTGAAATATCTTTAACTTACAAAACACTATTTATGTATAATTTCTCCTTATTATGTTCATAACTTATTATCTTTCCTTCATAAATTTTATTAATAATTAAAACATCTTTGATTTCATTTACATAAATAAGTAAATACTCTCCATTATAACAATACAAATATAATCCTTCATTTCGTATAACATAAAAAATTGGAAATACTTCTATTTTTCTATCATTAATATAAACTTCTATATAAAATTTATTATCCAAAGCATTATCAATCATTTTACATACTTCATTTTTTATATCAAATTCATCTTTATAATCTAATATATATCGTTTCTTATATTTACTTAAAATTTGAGAATATCTATCATTATCTATTATTCTAAACCTATCACTCAAATAGGATTTTCTTAAATTTTTACTAATACTTTCAGCAATATACATTGCAAATATTAAATTTTCATAATCCTCATATCTTAGCATTAGTCTTGATATATTATAACTCCTATCTATTTCTACGCCTCCATTTTTACCTCTATGAATTATTAATGGAATTCCTACTACTGATAATTTATCTAAATCTCTTTGTATAGTCTTAATAGATACATTAAAATATTCCGCTAATTCATTCATTGTAATTTTAAAGCCTTTTCTTAATAAATAAAATATAATATCTAATAATCTCATTAATACTGCCTCACATACTTTATTAAGTTTTTTTATTATATATTAGCCTATAAATAAGACTCATATAGTCCATATTATAAGATTTTATAAAAACATATGTATATAACAACCAAAAATAGTTTCTTTTTATAACTAATTACTATTTATAATTGTTAACTATTTCTACTCAATCTGTGGATTATTATATATCCATATTACATAACTTACTTTTAAATAAAAAATTCTAAATATAATTTAACTTACTTTTTTATAGTATTCAATAGTAATTATATAAATACTAATTCATCAGAATATAAAATAAAAGCTCAAAAATATTATACTCTTGAGCTTGCTTAATTTTAACTTTTACAAATAAATGGTATTTTATTCATTTGAACAATATAAAAAGTTGGTGGCACATCCGTATCTGTTCCCTTAATCCATATTAAATCATTATCTATACAAATAACTTTTCCTCTTGCTGGGTTATTTGAACGATCTATTGCATCAAGAGCAATATCAAAATTCTCTATATCATTATTTTGAGTTAAGAATTCTGCTATTTCGCTATTGCAATTAACGTCACTTTCACTTGGCAATCTACTCCAATCATATATCTTAGATAATTGATCCATGAATTCATCTAATTTCTCTTCTTTTACTACTAATGCAATGCCAATAATATCTGTTACTGGAATAAATATTTCTCTCATTAGGTTATCAAACCTACTTGGATAATCTACTGGAGTAATAATATTAGCAGTGCAACTTACTAGATTATTATTAACTACTAACTTTGGCATTTCATCTACAGCATCTATTCTATTAAATTCAGTATAAAATCTTAATCCATAGTGTGCTGCACTTGTATCAATTGTTAAATCTAATAAATCTGAATTCAAAATAAACTTTAAAGCTTTAGTAACACTTGATTTGCTCATAATATCTCCCCCCTTATTTTTTTATAATATATATTATGTTGCAACCTTGTTTACTGTTACATTCACACAAAAATTATATACAAATAAAAAACTATATCATTCTCTATTATTAAATCCATATTCTCTATCTAAACCTTTATCATTAATTAATATACTTTAAATAGTAAAAACTCTATAGATATAAAACCTATAGAGTTCTTACTTTACTATAATATTTTATTTTGAATTTTTAACTATGCTCTTATAACCTGCATATGTTACATAGAAATATCCTCCATATACTATAACAAGTATACCTAAAGTTAGTAATGCTGTTGGGCCTATATTAGGCTTTCCATATAAAGCTATAAACTTATTTACTACTGATATCCCAACAATTGAACTTACTATTGCAAGTATTAATGGCATTGCAAAATAAATTGCAGTTTGAGTAAATATAGTTTTATTTATCATCTTTTCTGTTGCACCAATTTTCTTTAACGCCTTATATCTATCACTACTATCACTAGCTTCTGATAATTGTTGAAGAGCAAGAACTGCTGCACTAGAAATTAAAAATACAACTCCTAAATATAATCCTATATAAAGTATCATTGTAGTAAGTCCTTTGCTAGCCTCATAAACTTGGCTTTTTGTAGCCCTTATCATTGGTAAATCATAAATTTCATCATATCTTCTAAAAGAATCAAATAGACTATTCATATCCTCTTCTTCAGCAGGATCATTAGGATTCTTATAATTCATATTCATATATGCTGCATTTAAAGTCATATCCTTAAAATCATCTGGTACTATAATCGTAAGTACATTATCTGCTAACTCAGAATTATATACAGCTTCATTTAAATATTCTTTATTAGCTACCTTATACTCTTTTCCAGCTATACTAACCTGTGGACTATTTTTAATAAAGTTTTTTACTGAATCCTTAGCTTCTGTAAAATTAGATGTAACTAATATTTCATTATCATTTATACTTAATGGTTCTTCACCATATAAACTTCTTATTTTATTATAATCTGAAATTTTAATAGCATCTATATATTCCCATCTGTGTTTTCCATTATCTAAGCTTTTTTTAAATTCTCCTACTGCATAATCTTTTAATATCATATTAGCATCTATACCATCTATTATATAACCATTGATAAATATAGGCTCTTTTCCATTAAAATCATAATTTATAGCTTTAAATACATCTTCCATACTTTTATACTTATTTTCTTCATCTGTAAATAACTTTACTGAAGCATCAAATGGAACAACTATACCTTTTTCTAAAGCACTTTTAAAGCTTAAACCAGTTGATAAAAGTACTATAGTTATAAATAACATAAGTGAAATTACTGTCATTGATACAAAGTTTGTATTTACTTTACTACTAATTTGTCTCGTAACAAAAATATTTAATTTTTTTAGATATATATTTTTACTTCTTTGAATTACCCCTAATAAGAACCCTGCGATTCCATAGAAAAATCCTGCCGTTCCAATTATTCCAAATACTATAGAAAGCTTAAATCCTAACTTGTCTGGATTTAGCCCACTTTTAGTTACTAAATAATAAGCTGTTCCTAAAATTATAATACCTGAAATAAATATAATTGATGAAATTATTGGATTCTTTATTTTAATATCTTCACTTTTTCTTGCTGCAGTTAACATATCAATCAATTTATATTTAGCTATAATCCTTGTATTAAATATCATTAAAACACCAAATATTAAAGCAAAGTATAATACTGTTTTTAAAATAGCACTACTTGATATTATAAATTTAAATTCTGTCATTCCAACGTCAAATAACTTAGCTGTAAATAATGATAAACCTTGTGATACAACTAATCCTAATAACAAACCTGCTATAAGTGATAAGACTCCAACTATTAAAGTTTCACTTAATAATATCTTTGATATTTTTCTTTTACTCATTCCAAGAGTCATATAAATTCCAAGTTCTTTTTTTCTTTTTTTAATTAAAAAATTATTTGCATATAGTATCAATCCACCTAAAATAAATGATACAAATACAGAAACATATGATATTAATGTTGTTACAAGTGACATATATTCTGCCTGATTTTTATTCATATCTAATAGTGCTTTTTGAGATTCTATTGAATTAAAACTATAAAATATACAAACTGCAAAAGCTATAGTTAAAAAGTATATTGTATAATCTTTAAAGCTCTTTTTTACGTTATTTATTGCTATTTTAGAATACATTTTCTACATCCCCTCCAAGCAATGTTACTACTTCAATTATTCTATTAAAAAATTCTCTTCTTGTATCATTACCTCTTACTAATTCATTAAAAACTTTACCATCCTTAATAAATAAAATTCTATGAGCATAACTTGCAGTAAAAGCATCATGAGTAACCATTAAAATTGTTGCTTGTAAATCTTTATTTAATTTTTCAAAAGAATCTAAAAGTAATCTTGAAGATTTTGAATCTAATGCACCTGTAGGTTCATCAGCTAAAATTAATGATGGACTTGTTACAATAGCTCTTGCAGAAGCAACCCTTTGCTTTTGCCCTCCAGACATTTGATATGGATATTTATTTAAAACTTCTATAATGCCTAAGTTCTCTGCAACCTTTTTTATTTTATTATCTACCTCACTAGTTTTAACTCCTTGTATTGTTAATGCTAATGCTATATTTTCATAAGCTGTTAATGTATCTAAAAGATTAAAATCTTGGAATATAAATCCCAGTTCATCTTTTCTAAAGTTTTCTAATTGTTTTGATTTCATTTTAGTAATATCTTTATCATTTATTATAATATTACCTGTAGTTACGGTATCTATTGTAGAAATACAATTAAGCAATGTTGTTTTACCACTTCCTGATGGCCCCATTATTCCAACAAATTCACCTTTATCCACTCTAAAACTGATATTATCAATGGCTTTTGTTATATTATCTTTATTTCCATAATATTTTTCTATTTTTTCAACTTTTAATATATTTTTCATCTAATCTTCCCTCCAATTATTTTATATCTCTTAATTTAACAAACTATCTTCTTACTTTAAGTATTTGTAATCATCGCTGTCTTCATTATTTATTTTATATTAATGTTAGCAAAGTACATATTGAATTACATTTCAGTAATCTTACAAAATCGTAACTTTAATAATATTAAAACTTTTAATTTATTTAAGTTACATTAATATATTTTCAATAAAAAACTCACTTCTCCTACTATAGTTCTACTGCTCTTATGAAATTATCAAAAGGTTTGTCTTTATTACAATAAAAAAATAAAAAAGTTAAACTCTTTTCATTCCTATACCTTTATAGAAATATTTAAAGTTCAACTTTTTTATTTTACTACTTCCATAGTTATTACATAATAATTTAAAAATCAGTAAACTTTCCTTGCGGAAAAACTATATTTACTTTAGTTCCTATATTTTCTTTTGAATTTAAACTTATTCCAATACCTAATTTATCACAAAGCTTTTTACATAAATAAAGTCCTATTCCTGTAGATTTTCCAAATTTCCGTCCATTTTCTCCAGTAAACCCTTTTTCAAATACCCTATCTATATCTTTTTCATTTATTCCAACACCATTGTCTTCTATAGTTAAAATAATATTATTTTCATTTACTTTTGAATATATCGAAACTTTTCCTTCATTAGGTATAGAAAACTTCACTGCATTTATTATAATTTGATTTATAATAAATTCTACCCATTTTTCATCACTAAAAATATTACCTTCTATACCTCTAATATCTAATTTTATATTCTTATTTATGAAATCCCTGCTATTGCTTTTAACAGATTTCATAACTACACTTCTTAATGAAAATTCTTTAATAATATAATCTTTACTTACATCACTACTCCTAGCATAATATAAAACTTGTTCAATAAATCCTTCTACTCTTTTCATTTCATAATTAATTCTTTCGCTTAAATTACTATTATCATTTTCTAAAATAAGCTTAGCTGATGCAATTGGAGTTTTTATTTCATGTACCCATGTTTCAATATATTCCCTGTATTCAATTTGTTCATCTTTATAATGCTTAACTTTTTCGTGCATAGATTTATTACATTGTTTTAAAACATCATTTATAATTCTTGCTTCTTGAAATCTAGGCTCTTCAATAACTTCTGGCAATAAATATTTTCTATCCAAATTTTCTACTGTATTAATTAAATTATTTAAATATCTTCTATATTTAATAAATTCCAAAAACATATATATTAGAATCGGGCCAAACCATATTAAAAATAATATTAATATTATATTTATTGATACTTTTACTATTTTCATTAATATTGCTACTAATAAAAACATTATCAAATTAATTATTAAAAAAATCATTCTTTCCTTTATAAATTCAATTATGCTCATATTTTACTTCCTTTTATCTTATGGAATAATATATCCTAACCCTCTTCTTGTTTCTATTACATTTTTAATTCCTATTTCATCAAGCTTTTTTCTTATTCTTGTAACATTTACAGATAAAGTATTATCATCTATAAACATTTCACAATCCCAAAGATAATTCATTAAGTTTTCTCTAGATACTATTTTTCCTTTATTTTTTATTAAATAAGAAAGAATCTTTAATTCATTTTTTGTTATTTCAATAGTTTTATCATTATAACTTATTGTTCCATTTGATAAATTTACTTTCATGTCTTTATATTCTAATATATCTACTTGAGTCGAATTTCTATTTACTCTCTTTAAAATTGATTCAATTCTTGCTAATAAAATTTGTGTATTATATGGTTTGGTTACAAAATCATCAGCACCTAAATTCATACTCATTAATTCATCAATATCACTATCCCTACTAGTTACAACTATTATTGGAATTTCTGAAAACTTTCTAACTTCTCTACATATGTAATATCCGTCAAATATAGGTAAATTTATATCTAACAATATTAGGTCAGCCTTACTTTCTTTTATATTTTCTATTACATTTTCAAAGTTATCTGGTGCTTCTATTTGATATCCATATCTAGATAAAAAAATACTTAACTCATCTCTAATTGTTTTTTCATCTTCCACAATAAAAATTTTACTCATTTTATACTCCTCATATAATTATAAAATAAAAAGCTTTGTTAATATTTATATATATTAATCAAAGCTTAATTAACATTATAATATATTTCATTTACCAATATGTATATTAAACATAATTTTTATCTTCGAACTAATTTAAATTTTTCTTCATCATAACCAGCAAACATTACTAATCCAACTACTTTTATAACTTCAATTATTTTTTTCATCAATAATCAGCTCCTTGTTTTATCTTACGATGTACTTTTATTATATTAATTAATTCTTTATTTTCATATTTATGTTTATTACATTTATCTTTCATTATTGTAACTTTTAATTAGAGTCCAAAATAATTGTAACTTTTAATTAGAGTCCAAAATACTTTGCTATTTATAATATCTCATACTTAAATTAATACTATAGTCATTATCTTTTATCCTATAAATTATTTTCCCAAAACTACTAAATTTATTCATTACTTATATTTAAAAACTTATCTTATTTAATCTTTGAATATTAGATAAAAAATAGTAAAAAATATATTTAGTCTTATTATTTAAAGGAGAAAGCTATGAAACTAACTAATGATATTAATATTAATGTAAAGAAATTACGGGAAGAATTAAATTTAGGTAAAAGCTTTGATGTAATTGAAAGAATAATAGAAGTCCATAATCATAAGTATTACTTTTATTTTCTTGATGGCTTTGTAAAAGATACAAATATGGAATATGTTCGTAGAGATATTTATAATTTAGATGAAAAAGATTTTAATAGCATAAAAAACGCTAAAGATTTAGTTGAAAAAGCCCTATGCTCAATTGAAGCTTCTACCGAAAGTGATATTGGTAATATAATTACTGCTATACTTTGTGGTCAAACAGCTATGTTATGCGAAAACTTTGATGAAGCAGTACTATTAGATTATAGAACTTATCCTGCAAGAGGTGTTGAAGAACCTGAAAAAGAAAAGGTTCTTAGGGGTGCCCACGATGGCTTTGTTGAAACAATAGTTTTTAATACAGCTTTAATCAGAAGAAGAATTCGCGATCCTCACCTTACTTTTGAAATGCATAATATAGGTAGTATTTCAAAAACCGATATTGCTATTGGATTTTTAGCAGGAACAGTTAAAGAAGATACCCTTAGTAAAATTAGAGATATGATTGATAATTTAAAAGTTAAATCATTAACTTTAGGAGATCAAAGTTTAATAGAATTACTTAATTCATCAAGTTGGCTTAATCCATTTCCTAAGGTGAAATTTACTGAAAGACCTGATGTTGCAGCTGCACAGATAATTGAAGGTAGTGTTATTATATTGATAGATAATATGCCATCTGCTTTAATATTTCCATCTAATGTTTTTGACTTTATTCAATCTATAGATGATTATTATATGCCAGTGCTTACAGGTAACTATCAAAAACTAATTAGAGCATTAGTACTTTTAGTAAATGTATTTTTAACACCGGTATATGTTTTACTTACAGATAATCCAACTTGGCTTGCTGGTCCACTTAGTTTTTTATTGCCTAAAGATTCATATACAATACCATTATTCTTACAATTTATTATTGGTGAATTTGCTGTAGATGGTTTAAAATTAGCTTCATTAAATACACCAAATGTTTTAGGAACATCTTTATCAATTATTGGTGGTTTAATATTAGGTGATTATGCTGTTCAATCTGGATGGTTTATTCCTCAAAGTATCTTATATATGGCAATTGTTTCTCTTTCAAGCTTTGTTCAACCTAGTGTAGAGTTAACATTTGCATTAAAGTTTATTAGATTAATCCTACTTGTATTTACTGGCCTCTTTGGTACTTGGGGCTTTATTGCGGGAATAATTATAAGTATAGCAATCGTAGCTTCAACTAAAACACTTACTGGTGAAAGTTATCTTTATCCATTAATACCTTTCAATTGGAGCGCTTTAAAGCACTTATTATTTAGAACTAAGAAAACAGCAAGTAAAAAATAGTAAATTATAAAGATTAGTTTTTTATATATTAAATATAATACTTAAATTAATTTGATATAATAAAACTAAAATTTAATATATTAAAAGACTCGGAGGTTTTTAAATGTTTGATGAAAATACATATAAAGAAGATATTCAAGTATTTAAAGAAATAAATTCTACACAAGCAGATAAATTATTGTCTGAAGAAAACTTAGCTGTTGTTTATATAGGAAGAGAAACTTGTCCTTATTGTCGTAAATTTGCTAAAAAATTAAGTGGATTATCAGATGAAATTAATACAACTATATATTATGTAAATAGTGAGTCTTTCTCTGATAATAATCTTAAGGCATTTAGAGAAAAATATAATATTGTAACTGTTCCTGGATTTATTGTTAATAAAAGTGGCAAAATAGAAGTTAAATGTGATTCTTCTACTCCAGAAGATGAAATTTTAAAAATGATAAATTAATATTTTAAGTATAATAATAAAAGCAAGCTGTATTTACTTTTGAAAATACTACTTGCTTTTATTTTTTCTTAATTTATCCTTTTAACTAAGCACCCATTCCAATAATCATACCTATAACATATGGTATAAGCCATACTGCCCATACAAATATACTAAACTTATGAAATTTAGCTTTTTGCTCTTCATTATTTTTATATAATACCCAAGTTACCCATCCTACATGAAATAACATTAAAACTATAGCTAAAGTTCCTGTTATACCATGAATCATTTACTTGAACTTGAAATAGAATCAACTTCTTGACATATTTAAAGTTCCTGTAGTATCAAATAACTATTTCTACTTTTATAACTTTAATAGCACTAATTAGCATTCATTTTGAACAACTTTTTCTTGTACTTCATGCATCTTTTTCATTACAAATCTAGCAATAGGTTGTGCTATAAAAATCTCTACAGCAAATGCAATTGCAAAATTTCTTGGCCATTTATAAAAGAAGTTATAAATCGGCTCCATAGTAATTTTCCCAACACCAATCCATGTTCCAATTATCGTTAGTAATATTGACATTAAGAATACTGTACATAATGTGTTTACTATAATATGTGCATTAAAACTATCTTCTTTTTTTATTATTTTTCCAGTTAACCAGTCCGCTGGCTTATGTGTAAGTAAAACAACTATAATAACACTAATCCATATGAATGGTACAACTCTCATAGCTTCTCCCCATACAGTAATATTAAATCCAATTTCAAAGCAAGTTATTAGTGGTGCAATTATACATACAGATATAACTGAAATAATTGCTATAAAAATTGTCATCTCCTTTTTATTTCTTGGTAACTTCATATAAAATTCCATATTATTTTTCTCCCTTAAATTTATTTTATATCAAAAAAATAAGCGTGGAACCAATTAGTTGATTCCACGCTGAACAATTATACGCGCATAAATTTCTTTTATCATTATATCTAAAATTTATTTTTATTTCAAGAAATATTTTATTATTTAGTCAAATTTAAAATCTAAACAACCTACTTACAGTATTAATTAGTAATTATTTTAATAAATTTCTTTTTGCCTATTTGAACTATAATTTCTGAAGCTAATTTAAGTTCTTCAATATTACTTATTTTCTCCTCATTTATTTTAACTCCACCTTGAGTTACTAATCTTCTAAATTCATTTTTACTCTTAGCTAATCCATTACTTACAATTATTTCAGATAAATTAAAATCATCATTCTTAACTTTAATTACTTTTATATCATCTGGAATTTGTCTCTTTTGAAATACGGTTCTAAATCTTTCTTCTGCATCTCTAACTGCATCTTTACCATGGTATAATTCAACAATTGCTCTAGCTAATTGTATTTTTATATCCCTTGGATTTATACTATCTTCTTCTAAACTCTTCTTTATCTCTGCTACTTTATCCGGATGAATGTCTGTAACTAACTCAAAGTATTTAACAATTAAATTATCTGGAACAGTCATAGTTTTTTCAAACATTACTGTTGCTTCTTCATCAATTCCAATGTAATTACCCAAACTCTTACTCATCTTATTTATACCATCCAAACCTTCAAGTAGTGGCATCATTATTGTACATTGTGGTTCTTGACCAAATTCCTTTTGTAACATTCTACCCATAAGTAAATTAAACCTTTGATCTGTACCACCAAGTTCAATATCAGCTTTTAATTCTACTGAATCAAAACCTTGCATTAAAGGGTAAAAGAATTCATGAATACTTATAGGCATTTGATTTTCATATCTCTTTTTAAAATCTTCCCTTTCAAGCATTCTGGCAACTGTCATCTTAGATCCTAATCTAATTACATCCTCAAAATTCATCTTAGATAACCACTCACTGTTAAATCTAACTTCAGTTTTATTCTTATCTAAAACCTTAAAAATCTGTATTTCATATGTTTTAGCATTTTCTAAAACTTGTTCCGTTGTTAGTGCTTTTCTAGCTTGTGATTTTCCTGTTGGATCACCTATCTTTCCTGTAAAATCACCAATTACTATTACTATTTTGTGTCCTAAATCTTGAAGTTGTTTAAGCTTTCTTAAAACTACTGTATGTCCTAAATGAATATCAGGAGCACTTGGATCTAATCCTAACTTTACTGTTAAACTTTTTCCTTGCTATAATTTTTCTCTTAATTCTTCTAAACCTATTATTTCATCTACACCTTTTAATATTATCTTGATTTGTTCATTTACATCTATCATTTTACTTTCCTCCAATAATTACTTTTTTCTTAAACTGACGTGCACTTTACTTTAAGAAACTATATATAAATTGCGCAATTATTTTTAAATACAAAAAAGCTCTCATCCTATATGAATAGGACGAGAGCATTACTCACGTGTTACCACCTAAATTTATCATTATCTCACAATAACAACCTCTTCAAGTACGCCAAAAAAATTTTGGTTATACTCTAGCACTATAACGTGTGCATTACGACATCTGCCTACTGGTTGTTATCTTTCGGAGTGCTGCTCAGAGATGTATTCAAATTAACTTGTTATGTTCCTTTCACCAACCGGAACCTCTCTTTATAACTCTATTAATTTTACTCTTTCTCTTCAAAGCTTTATATTATTATAATTCATTATATTCCATTATTATTTTTTGTCAACAAAATATTTATAATATAAATTAATTTAATAAATATCTGATAATTCTAAAACTGTTTTATCACGATTATATTCATATATTTCCTCTAATTCATCTTCTATTTTTATGTTTGGTAACTGAACTTCAAAAGTACTTCCTTTACCTAAAACACTTTCTACAGTTACATTTCCATTATGAATATCTATCATTGATTTTACTATACTTAAACCTACTCCGCTACCTTCATTTAATCTATTTAACGAATTATCTCCTCTTGAAAATCTATCAAATATTTTACCCTTTATTTTTTCATCGATACCAATTCCATTATCACTAACAATAAATCTTATTATATCACTTTCTAAAATTAAATTTATTTTTATATATCCATTATTTTTTGAATATTTAATAGCATTAGACAGTAAATTCAATACTATTTTTTCAATCATATTAGGATCACATTTAATATAATGTTCTTCTACATTAGTATCAAATTCAATATCAATATTTTTAGACATTCCATATGGAATTATGGATAAAGCTATCTCCTCTATAAGTGATACTATTTCATAGTTCCCAAAATTAGGTTTTATCATTCCTACATCTATTTTTGTTAAATCTATTATATTATTTATTAGTCTTAACATCCTCTTACAATTTAAAGCTAAATATGGACTATGTTTTTTATATTTATAAACAAACTCTTCTTTATCACCATCACTAAAACTATCTAAAAGTTGCACACTCGAAGCAAAAATATTTAATGGTGTTTTTAATTCATGTGAAAGAGTAGATATAAACTCGGCTTTTTTTATATCATTTAGTTTATGAGCCTGAATTTCAGATTCTAGTCTAATATTATTAGAAATATTAATATAACTAACCAAAATTTGATTTTCACCTTTATCTGAATGAATAAGTTGAATAAAACAATCAATTATTTCATCTTTTTTAACATCTGTAAGTATCCCTCTCCACATTCCAGTTCTTTTTAATTCCCTTAATATTTCTGGTATTTTCTCTTTTACATCTTCAATTTCAAGTATTAATTCTCTAAATTTCTCATTACTGATATCATTTGAAAATCCTTCTTTAATTTTGTTATTCATATAAGATACATTAAACTTATTATCACAAATAAACATATATGTATGACTATTATAATGCGCTAAATTATAAAATTTTTGCAATTCTTCATTTAGAATTTTTGATTCTTCATACAATAAATATAATTCTATTACTGTTCCAATAATTACACTAATAAAAGATATATAGGTAATTAATATTGATGTTAGCATTATATCAAAATATAAACCAGTATGAGCATATATTGCATATATAGCCTTTATTCCTAATAAAGCTAAGCTAACACTAAAACATCCTACTATTACACTTTTTTCCTTTAATGATATAAAAATCAACCTGATGGCAATAATATAATATGAGATAAATAAAAATACATTATAGTATACAAATACACTATCAGGTATATTTAAAATTGTTCCTCTTAAATACTTTTCAATTATTCCTACTATAAATGAATATATAACAACAAATATTAATGAAAAACCCCTATTCTCTTTTATAAATTTATATAATTTACTTTTTGGAAAAAGAATAGTGTAAAGTATTAGCATTCTTAATATTGATGTAGAAATCATTATATAATCAGAAATATAAAATTCATTACTTATAAAAGTAAAATAATCAAATTGATCTGTAATTATTCCAATAACTAACCCTATATATACTAATATTAATGTAAATACTGTATTTTTCTTTGTTTTTTTATATAAAATTGAACAACTTATAACTGAAATAATAGCTAAAAAACTATTAATCATCTTTAATAATTCTAATGTAGCTGATAAATATTCTTTATTATTGCCTGTTATAAATATTTTATAAACAAAAAATGTTATCAGAACTAAAGCTAACATTAAAAAAACACTTATTATATCACTTGCCTTTTCAGCTACAGTGTTTTTTTTTATAGATACCTCTCCCATACAACATCTCCCCTTTAACCATTAATACTCAACAAAAGTTTTTCTGTATTAATACCTTTTTTTATATTTTATACCCTTTTTCTTTATTTTTCTATATTTTTTTATTATGATTAAACATTTTATTTAATATTCAAAACTCCTTTTTGCCACATTTTTTCACTTTTTTACATTAATTTAGGAATATTACAAATCTATAACTCATTAAAAATAAAAAACCTTAATCAACTTCTTATATTTGATTAAGGTTAAAATAAGTATTTAAAATATAA
>ERZ791641.213-NODE-213-length-67318-cov-25.375452_pt1 | contig 67318 bp, 57 predicted proteins | sample MGYA00510055_ERZ791641 | MGnify/ENA primary metagenome ERZ791641 (study PRJEB30046, sample SAMN00715226) | human gut metagenome | study: EMG produced TPA metagenomics assembly of the A metagenome-wide association study of gut microbiota in type 2... | reverse complement strand
TCTAATGCAGGAATATCAGTTTCTTTAAGAACTGATTTAATTGTGACAACAGGTTCAACAATTGTTATATTTTTCATTGTTTCAAGTATGTTTCGCATTGTTTTTGCAGCTGTAGGTGCCCATGAGCCATTCTCAATAAGTCCTACTGTTCTATTTTGGAATGCTTTTGCCTGAAGATGATGAAGGAAATCCTGCATAATCGGGAATACACCTGCATCATAACTTGCAGCAGCCAGAACCATTCTGTCATATCTGAATGCATCTTCTACAGCCTCAGCAATATCACATCTTGAAAGGTCAGTAATAACAACATTTTCAACGCCTTTGTTACGAAGCATTTCTGCAAATTGTTCGGCAGCATATGCAGTATTGCCATGAATTGAAGCATAGGCTATAAATACACCTTTGCTTTCTGGCTGATAACTGCTCCATGTGTTATATAAGTTAAGGTAATATCCGAGGTTATCTGATAATACAGGACCATGTAATGGACATATAGTCTTAATATCAAGTGCCGAAGCTTTTTTAAGTAATGTCTGGACAGGAGCACCATATTTACCAACTATGTTAAAATAATATCTTCTTGCTTCACATGCCCAGTCCGCATTCTCAGTAAGCGACAGAGCCCCAAATTTTCCAAACCCATCAGCTGAGAACAGAATCTTCTCACTGCTTTCATAAGTTACCATAACCTCAGGCCAGTGAACCATTGGCGCCATGACAAAAGTAAGAGTGTGGGAACCAAGATTAAGAGTATCTCCTTCTTTAACAGTAAGAGAATTCTTAATGTTAATATTCTCAAAGAACTGGTTAATCATTACAAATGTCTTGGCATTACCTACTACAGTGATTTCAGGGAAAAGTTCAATAAGTCTGGCAAGGCTTCCAGCATGGTCAGGTTCCATATGCTGTATAATTACATAATCAGCATTCCTTCCATCCAGAGCATTAAGAAGATTGTTTTCCCAGTCTTTCATTCCACGCTTGTCGACAGTATCCATAATGGCTGTTTTGTCATCAAGAATTACATATGAGTTATATGAAACACCATCTGGAACAGCATACTGGCTTTCAAAAAGATCTAATGTTGTATCATCAACTCCGATGTATTTTATTTTATCTGATATATTCATAATTAGTACCTCACTTTCTGATTCTGAAATTATTAAATTGTATAAAATCAATTGTTATAAGTATAACATTTATCTGACAGAAGTTAAATGGTAATTGTTTATAAGAAATCATGATTTTATTATGCTTTTTTAATAAAATCAACTTGTTATTATTTTGTCATAGTGGTAAAATATAGTCAACTTTTAAAAGTGAACAATTTTATATTTATGGAGGCGTTTTTATGGCACAGAGATTTATTTTGAATGGAACTTCTTATCATGGAGCAGGTGCAATCCAGGAGATTGCAACAGAAGTTAAGTCAAGAGGGTTTAAGAAAGCATTTGTATGTTCTGATCCTGATCTTGTTAAGTTTGGTGTGACAGCAAAGGTTCTTAAGGTTCTTGATGACAATGGTTTTTCTTATGAATTATATTCTAACATCAAGCCTAATCCAACAATTGAGAATGTACAGACAGGTGTAGAAGCATTCAAGAATGCAGGAACAGATTACTTGATTGCTATTGGTGGTGGTTCTTCTATGGATACAGCCAAGGCAATCGGTATTATAATCAATAATCCTGAGTTTGCTGATGTAAGAAGTCTTGAGGGTGTTGCTGATACAAAGAATCCGGCAGTTCCTATTATTGCAGTTCCTACTACAGCTGGTACAGCCGCAGAAGTTACAATTAATTATGTTATTACTGATGCAGAGAAGAATCGTAAGATGGTATGTGTAGATCCTCATGATATTCCTGTTGTTGCTGTTGTAGATCCTGACATGATGTCAAGCATGCCTAAAGGTCTTACTGCTGCTACCGGTATGGATGCTCTTACACATGCTATTGAGGGTTATATTACTGCTGGTGCATGGGAATTATCTGATATGTTCCATCTTAAAGCAATTGAGATTATTGCCAAGAGTTTAAGAGGTGCAGTTGATAATACTCCTGAAGGAAGAGAAGGAATGGCTTTAGGTCAGTACATAGCTGGTATGGGATTTTCTAATGTAGGTCTTGGTATTGTTCATTCTATGGCTCATCCACTTGGAGCACTTTATGATACACCACATGGTGTAGCTAATGCTATTATTCTTCCAACAGGCATGGAGTATAATGCACCTGCTACTGGTGAAAAATATCGTGATATTGCCAAGGCAATGGGTGTTGAAGGCACAGAAAAGATGACTCAGGATGAATACAGAAAAGCTGCTATTGATGCTGTTAAGAAGCTTGCTGCTGATGTTGGAATTCCTGCTGATCTTAAGGATATTGTTAAACCAGAGGATATTCCATTCCTTGCACAGTCTGCATATGATGATGCATGCCGTCCAGGTAATCCAAGAGAAACAAGCGTAGAAGAGATTACAAAGCTTTATGAGAGTCTTATCTAAGTAATATATGTATATGTAAATAATAAACCGCGGTATAGTAAATTGCTATATCGCGGTTTATTATTTTATTTATTTTCTGTCATATCAATAAACATTACATTTAATTCTGGTAAAGATCTTTTTAATGATACAGGACAGCCTGATGTATCAAGAAAACAGTGCTCACTTTCGCCAGTACATCTTACTTCCCCAGTCTTTTCATCAATTACAGTATATTCAAGCGTAATCTTTACACCATTGTATTTAACAACCTTGACATTAATAATAACAGTATCATAGTAATGAGTCATAGACTTATATCTGGCATTAACTGATAATACAGGACTTATTATGCCTGATTCTTCCATTTTCTTATAGCCAAAGCCATTCTCTTCAAGAAGATATGACCTTGCTTCCTCAAACCATCTTATGTAATTAGAATGATGTACTATTCCCATCTGGTCTGTTTCATAATACTGAACCAGATGTTTATATGGTTTATATATCATAATATCCCTCCTGACATGTGCTTTTATATAATCCATAGTTATGAATTTTATTCATTGTGTAATTATAGTTAATCAGATACATTTTTGTCAATTTTAGAGGGGTTGATATTAATTACATTATAATTAGCTGCAACATTTATAACATTATCAGCGATTATTTTATCATACCTGTTCATCCATTTTCCTGTTACTCCAGTGTATGAAGCAACTTCATCTTTTGAAGCTCCTCCAATTAACATATAGCTTATAGCTGCATGACGGAGTGTCTGCATTGTATAATGTTTCCGCAATTTTTTTGCTTTCACAAGTTTATCTGTGTATGAAGCAAGAAGACGTTCTGTATCGCGCATTTTAATACGGTTTTTTCGTATGTTTGTAAATAATGCACCGCTCTGTATATTCTCTGCCACAATATATTTATCAAGAATTGTACCAAGGTCATCAGGTATAATAAGAAATCTGCTTATATGATTCTTTGGTGGCATATTAATACATAGATGCCCTGTCTGATTTCGGCATATATACTCCTTGTTTAGATTACATATTTCCTGATTGGTAAGTCCCATCTTAATTACAAGTGAAAATATTATAAATGCTTTATTGTCATTGGCATCTAATGCCGCACTCAAAAGATTATCAATTTCTTTAGCATCAGGTATTGCATCTTTTGGCAATATTTTGTCCTGTTCTGGCAGAGACATACTTTCAAAATGATTAACATATCGTTTGCCATGATTAACAGTATAAGTTTCTATAAATGTGCATATAGATTTCATAACTGAAAGACGCATAACTGCAGTATTATATGACAGTCTGCCAGAGTTAACTTTCTCTATAAGGTTGTTGTAATAATTCATTGCCTCTTTTCTTGTTAATTTAAGTGGGTCGTGTCCGGTTATTTTATCAAAACTTTTTATAACATTCCAATATTCTTTCCGTGTTCTTGGACGCAAATTTGTCTGGAAATATATCCATATCTCATCTTCAAATTTAGCTGATATCATATGTTATCCTTTCTCTAAAGCAGTGGTGTAGTATAGTTTAGTTATATATGACGACATATGTCTTAACCACAAACAAAATTATACCATTCCTCCACAATAAAATCAAAATAAAATAAACAAAACCCAAAATAATTAAGAAAAGCTTCCTGATTGAACTCAGTTCACATTTGCTTTTTATGTCGAAAGTCCGTATAATATATTTATATTTAAATTGAAGGAGTTAATATGGAACAGTATTCTAGGCGATTTATAGAAGAGCTTGCCAAGCATATCAACCCTGCTATTCTAGAATTCTATAATAAAAAAAGAAATCTCATGAATTTTCCAGCTGATAATGTAGCAGAGCTTATAGATGAAACATTGATGGAGTATCTTGAAGGTAAAACGAGCCGTGAAGATTTAATGCCTATTATTAACAAGATAAAAAAGTCGCGTCTTCAGAAACGCGCCAGATGGTATAAGGCATACAATAATGACATTGATAATATGAATCTTGATGATCCCAAGCATCCTCTTGCCAGTTTTATTTCTCTGGCCAGATCATTAAGACCTGACGAATATGCCAAACTTTATGGAGATAAAGAGCTTGATGATATTATCAAAGATAAGAAGGTTGCAGCTAATAAATGGAAGAATGATTCCGGAAGTCTTCTGATTGATTTTCCAGGACTCTACTCTTTCACTAATAATTCAATATATAATTCTCTTAAGAATGATTTAATTATCAGTGCATGGAAGTATATAGAAAGTGAGCTGGCCGGGAACATTGATTCTTATCTAAGAATGTATCCGGTTGACCTTGTTGATAAACCATTATTCAGCCCATCTTCTTTTACTCTGATGATGGAAACAGCTTCCAATAATTTGTTAAAGGAAATTATTACTGATGATGATGGAGATGAACTGTTAGAGGTCACTGTGGATAATGGTAAGCTGACGCCACCTAAGTCTATGGATACAGATGACCTTAAACTTGTCAATGCATTTATCTCTAATATTAATATGCAGGAGTTCTCTAAAGAGAAATCTGTTGTTGTCGATCTAAATACTCTGGGTAAAGAGGTTGTTGATTATCATGTAGGCAAGAATGTTCTTAATAAGATTAGTAATTCATGCCGTAAACTGGTAGAGTATAACTTCTCTTATGAAGCTGAAGGCAGTAAGATATATTTCAACTTGTTTGATAATATTGTTATTAAAGAAGATGCGGAACGGCCATATGCCATAGCACAATTTGGAGAGATTCTAAGCAACGCAATTATTCAGAAGAAGCTTATCTCTATTACTTCTGCTTCTTATGATGTTCTTGATAATAACCTTTCAAAGATTATATGCTATGCGATAAAGCGTGAACAGATAGCTAATCAGGAAACAAGAGTTAACGAATATAGTTATACATACTTCCAGAAGATTGTAAGATTCAAGCTCAAGAATAAAAAGAAAAATCTGCAGCTTATCCAGGAAAGTCTTCAGGAGTTTGTCGATAATCATATTGCTATTGAAAAGTTTGAATTAAAGAATGGCGTGTTTATTATAACTTTTCTGCCGTTGTCTGATGCTGAGATTGAAGATCTTAATTCTGATAATGATAAGAATGATAAAGGATTGCTGATTGATAGTTTTGATATTTGATATTAATAAACGATTTAATATTGAATGTAAGTCTACATTTTTTAATTTGACAATCTGATGTAGAATAATGAAGGATGATTGATTAATTTCAATTATCCTTTTTTTATTTGGCTTAAATATGGGATTTTATAGAGTTTTGTCGTTTATTTTTATAATTTAATATAAAAAATGTTCACTACTGCCCTATTTAAGCCATTTTTAATTTTATTAAAGATTTATTTGAAATTTTAATTAATTCTCTAAGAAAAAATGTAGATATTTTTGGAGTAAATTTATAATAAGAAGTTAATATAATGTAGATAAAATTGGAGTAAATTTATTAAATGTAGATATTTTTGGAGTAAATTTTGCTTTTTTTCATAAAAATATATCTCATAAGTATGCCTATTTGAATGTAATATATTCCCCTAGTATTGTTTTTCTACATTTTTTTATTCAAAAAATCTGTTCGATGTCTACATTTTTGGCTTAAATACTAGATTTCCTTAGTTTAGCACCTTTTATATGAACACATCATAACCTAAATGTAGATATTTTTGGAGTAAATCACACAAAATATGCAATATGTGGTCTACATAAAAAAAATCAAAGAAATTTCGTAGACATATTTAGAGTAAAATACCACAGTTTTTAAAAATTGTAGATAAAAACGGAGTAAAAATAGAGAAAAATATCAGTAATGTGGATAAAAACGGAGTAAAACAGAGAATTTGATTTCCTGCCAAAATACTGTTAAATTATGGTCTAAAAGGGGGTGAAATGCTTGGATAATTTTGCAAATATAGGTAAATCAGTTATAATCCAGTCTCTTGGTATCCAGAAAAATTACACAGAAGTAATTGAATCCACTGTAGAAACCATTGACTATAATAATGCAGCCTGCATTAACTGTAAATATAAAGCTGTCATTGAAACATTTGGCAAAGACAGCAGGGCATATTCTGATGCATGCAGTACCTGTGAGCATTGTCCGCATAAAGCATTAGCCCATAAGAATGTGTATAAAAAAGTTTACCATAATGAAAAGAATCGTTATGGCTATAGACCTATGCTTAAAGCAAATGCGATAAAATTATTTATGTTACTGCATTTTTATCATCCTGATTCTAATGGTATTATCAGAAATCTTGATGCCGGCGAACTTGCAGCTAATGTTGGATGCAATGTCCGCACAATATGGAATAACTTAAAGACTCTTCAGGAATATACATATATTTCATATTCTAAAAATGAATATGGACTGATTAATATACTTCTTAATGATTACGAAAACTACTACCTTCCTGCCAATAAGGGTGGGCGAGGTTTTCTTGTTGTATCCAAAGAACTGTATAAAAGATTGTGCAATATCAAATCTTTGGTTTCATTGAGAATATTTATCCGTGAACTGTTAAGTCTTGATGCTCCTGAATTAAAAGGACAGGCTAGTGTTGATTATAAGAAAATTAAAGAAATCAGAAATCTTCTTCCTGCTTACTGTAAACCATCGGTAATAAAGGAAAAGCTTGGTCAGGAATCAGATATTTTTATTGTTTCCTTTAAAGATGATGTTGTCAGATTCCAGATAGATACAGAGTTTATTCCTAAGAATGAAAAACTTCGTGTTCATGATGAATATGCCAGAACATTAGAAAAATTCATATGGGAGTTCAACCAGAATGTGGCTTATGTTAATTCTGGCGGTATTTGTCCTGATTATCTGAACGATTTCTTCTCTATAAAAAATAAGAAATCTGCAGCTTCATTTAAACCAATGCTACTTACAGAAATTGAGATTGATGATCTGGCAAGTCTGTCAGTTCACTATTCTTATGACATTGTAGTTAATGCCTTATCTGTTGTATATAGAGAATACTATATGTATCAGAAGACAGTTAATAATCTTGGAGGTCTGATTTCTACAATTATAAGATCAGAATTTAATAAATCAAAAAAGGCTGCATAAAAAACAGTCTTTTTTTCGTGTCTTTTTTTTCATTTATCCCATAAATTTTAGTCAAATATTATAATTTAAGAAATTCTCATCTTTAAAATGTTGAAGATATATCTTATTACTATCAATTTGTTACATAATATAGTATAAATGTGTATTTATACGACTACTATAATAAATGTTATTTGAAAGTTTTCGACAGGAAATGTATAAAAAAAAACATAATTATTAAACAAAATACCTTTTTTGAAAGAAAAAACATATATAAAAAAATTAAATACATTTTTTGAAAAAAAAGAATTCTTATTGACCTTAATAAGTCATCATAAATGAAAAAAAATAACACATGAAAATTCAATAAAGTTAGTAATAATGCGGTTTTACATAACTGCTAATTAACAATATATGTTTAAATGATAATAATATATATGTATATATAGATTTAAAAAGAACAATTATAAATTATTATTAAATAAAAAATGACAGGTAAATATTCAAATTTAACTAAAATTGAATACTACCTGTCAAAATAATGGTCTTATAAAATGACCATATACGCATTTTTATTATGTATTTGATGAAATATGTATATATATGTCAAAAATTCATATATGAGGAAATTAAAGGTTATCTATAAGGTCAACCAGTCTGTCTTTTAAAATTTCAACTCTTATTTTAAGCTCAGCATCATTTTTTATAACTGATTTATTATTTTTAAGAATGTCAAAATTATTTTCTAATAAGGTTAAAGACTGTTCAAGCTTGGCAATTGAATTTATTCTTTTTAATTCAGAATCAGAGATAGATGTCTGTCGCTGTTCTTTTTCCTTTTGCTGCTGCTTAAGCTTTTCTACCTGGGCTTCCATCTTAGCCTTTTCCTTTTCGGCTTTTTCTTTTGCCAGCATTGCGAATTTAACCATGTCGTCTTTGTCCTGTTCAGTATTGGATGGCTTATCATTTTGCTGTATAGAACTGATTTTCTGTTCCAATAACCGGATTGTCTGTTCCTTATCTTCGATTTCTTTTGTTGCTGAATCGAGCTGCTTCTTATACTCTCTTGCTTCATCGGCACGTTCTTCTGATAATTTTTTTATAGACTGGAATTCCGCATTTTCAATAGTTCCATTCTTCTGAATAATAGAAAGAATTGTTTTCTGTGCATCTTCATCAAGTTTGCCGAATTTATCTGCCTGATTAAGATCAATGCCATTAGAATTAAGTAATTCAGAAAGTTCTGGTATAAGCTTCTCGGCTGTTGTATATTTTCTTGCCTGTCTTTCAGAGATATTAAGCTGGTTAGCAATTTCAGCGTGTATATTTTTAATTTCACCTTTTAATTTCTTGGCTTCATAGAGTTCTAATAAACGGCTTACTTCCCATCTTTTTACTTCCATACTTGATTCTCTGACATCATGATTGGCGGAAATAAGCATAATTTCTTCATCAATAGCATTTACATCAGATTTCTCTACTTTACAAGGTATTCCTGCAGGAAAGTTATCCCGGTATTCTTTATCAGTCATCTGGCATATGGCATGATATCTTCTTTCACCAGAAATAAGTCTGTATAGGTCTGTTTCAGCATCATATAAAACAGACAGATTGTGACGCAGACCATTTACAAGAATACTTTCTTTGAGTGCTTCTATTCCATCCTGTGAATACTGCTCATTCTTAGGATTTGGAATAATCTTTTCTTTTGGAATGTATTTAAAATTATACTGGGCTTTAGCCTGTATTTCACGGAGCTTTTCACCACCATCGTTATTGAGTACACCGGATTTAGTTGTTCCGGCACTAAATGATTTCTTTGCCATTACTACTTCTCTCCTTTCAGATATTTTGCAAGCTTACGGTAATGAGGTGTGTCCATTAATCCAAGATAATTGACAAGTTCAACATAATCAAGCGATGCCGGACACTTCTTGTCATATGTTAACAAAGGTTCAAATGTAGTGTTAGATTCATTGACAGCTATGCAGTTCCTTATAGAAATTGGAAGAAATCTGTCACCGAACATATTTTCATAACTTTCATACATCTGACGGAAAAGTGTAGTTCTTCCTGCTACACGAGTCATAAATATACCTGCAAATTCAATGCTTAGTGCATATTTGTCATTAAGTTCTTCAATTGTATCTAATAGAGACATAAGTCCATCATAAGAGAAATTATCTACACAGATAGGTGTAATAATTTTATCACTTGCGCACATTGCACATGATGTAAGATAAGACTTAAAAGGTGAATTGTCTATTATAATATAATCAAATTCGTCTTTAATAAGATTAAGATTATATCGTAGATAAAGTTCAACATTAGTTTCTTTCATTTTATCGTATATCTTATATATAAGACTGTTAAGCTCCCTTGATGCAGCAAGAATAGATATATTATCGTAGTCTGTATCTGTTATAAAATTCATAACGGCATCTTTATTATTTTGCTTTACGCAAAACAGATGTTCATAATTAATATCAGGATTAGCTTCTGCCTGTCCAAACATTTTAGTTGTGTTCATCTGTGGATCAAGATCAATCAATAATACGTTGTATTCTGAAATAGCTAGAATCTGTGCAATAGTTATTGCAGAGGTAGACTTTCCTACTCCACCTTTTTCATTAATTAAACTAATTACTTCTGCCATTGTATTTCCTTTCTTAATATTATTATATGTTAATTATACATCATTTAAAATACTTTTCAATTGATTTTTCAAAAAACTTTGCACTCAGTTCACAGTTCATACTTCATACCTCATAATTTTTACTTTATAGTTTTATATTTAATTAGATATAACAGAAAAAAGTGAACTCAGTTCAAAAAATTGAATGATGTATTGCGTTTTAAATATTATTAGAAATACAAATTGGAATATTATAATAATATGTACAAATTAGATAGTTTATGAGTGAAAAACAGAAAGATTTTTGAACTGAGTTCAAAGTTTTAATAATAAATAGAATAATTAAAATGAAAATGCGAACATATGTTTATTATGTTTCATGTGAAACATTTTCACAATATATAGTGCTTCAGATGTTTTAAGTACACAATTTAATATTAGATGTATTGAGTTATCTGGCAACTAACGGTATAATTATCAAACAAATTATTTTTATGGAATTATGAGGTTATTATGGTATTTAATTACACATACAGAATTGGTCTTGAGGATTGTGGAAGGGAAAATAAGGCTACTAACAGGGCTATTCTTACTATTTTGGAGGATATTGCAGGCTTGCATTCTGCTACAGTAGGGCTTGGACTTAATGAAATCAATGAAACAGGCTGTGCATGGGTTGTTTTGAACTGGCAGATGAAGATTATAAGGCGCCCTGCATATAATGATGAATTAACTGTTTATACATGGTCAACATCCGCAGATAAGCTGTTTGCGGAGAGAGATTTCAGGATTAATGATAAGAATGGTGAAACAATTGTTATTGCGACATCACGCTGGTTATATATGGATATTAACAGGAGAAGACCGGTAAGAATCACACCGGAAATAATGGATAGATATGAATCAGAGCCTGAAACACGTGTGTTTACTGAAAAAGTAAACAGAATAGATCCTCCAGACACTGGTTATATTGAAATTCCATATAATATATTAAGGAGAGATGTTGATTATCTTGGACACATGCATAACATCAGTTATATGGATGCGGCTTATGATGTAATGCCAGAAGAATATTTTAACGGACCACAATTCAACTTTGTAAGTATTGAATATCGTAAGGAATTGCTTAGAAATGATGAGGTAAAAGCACATTTTTATAAAATTGACAAAGGATGTATAATATCTTTAAATACGGATAAGATAAATGCAGTAATTATGCTGAAATATTAGAAATTAATATTTGTTATATAATTCTGGAATGCAAATTCCAGCGCATGGAAAGGAGTGCAATTATGAGTCTTATTAATAAAGAAAAAGTATTGAATGGAGTCGGAAAAGCTGTGGATGCTACTAATAATATGGCAGATAAGGCTTCTTCATTTGTTAAGGAAAAGGAAATTGACAAGAAAGCTATGAAGGCTGCGAAAACTGCCGAAAAAGGTATTAAAATAGCAGGAAATAAGATTGGAGAGGTCGCTGGAGAAATTGTTGCGGGCTATAAGAATAAGGCAGGTGAAGCATCTTCTAAGACAGCTGGTACTGCTGCAACAGGTAGCAAAGCACCAGATATCATTGTAGATGCCAAAGATATTAAAGAACATGTAAGTGATGAGGAATAGTAATGCAAAGTGATTTTTCACAGGGAAAAGTCTGGAAAAATGTTATTAATCAGGCAATTCCGCTTATGGTCGCTCAGCTTATACAGATTCTGTATAATGTTGTTGACCGGATATACATTGGGCATCTTCCTGTTATTGGAAGCAATGCTTTAACAGGAATAGGACTGGTTTTTCCTATTACAACACTTGTTGCGGCATTTACAAATCTGTTTTCAACAGGTGGTGTGCCGCTCTTTTCTATGGCAAGAGGAGCAAAAGAAGAAAAGAAAGCGGAACTTATACTAGGACAGGTTGTATCACTGCTTTTTATTACATCGCTGGCACTTATGGCGTTATGCTATATATTTAAAAGACCAGTACTGTTCCTTTTCGGAGCAAGTGAAGAAACTTATGTATATGCTGACCAGTATCTTAAAATATATCTTCTGGGAACGATATTTTCAGTGTTTTCAACCGGACTTAACGGATTTATTAATGCACAGGGATATCCTAAAAAGGGCATGATGACAGTTATGCTTGGTGCAATTATTAATCTCATTCTTGATCCTGTGTTCATATATGGGCTTCATATGGGAGTTTATGGTGCAGCAATAGCCACAGTAATAAGCCAGGGCGTGTCTTTTATGTGGGTTTTAAGCTTTTTTATGGGAAAGAAAACATTTTACAATATAAAAAAAGAAAATCTGATTCTTAAAGCAGGGATGGTTGGAAAGATTACGTCTCTTGGAATATCAGGATTTGTTATGCAGGGAACTAACTGCCTCGTACAGGTTGTATGTAATAAAATGCTGTTTATGTATGGAGGGGATATGTATGTAGGAATTATGACTGTAATTAATTCAGTCAGGGAGATTCTTTCTGTTCCCGGTAGTACGCTTGGAAGTGGTGCACAGCCTGTTCTTGGCTACAATTATGGTGCAAAGCAGTATGAAAGAGTCAGAAAAGCAATTAGATTCACGGCGGCAATTGGATTTTTATACATGCTCATTGCATGGCTTGCTGTAATTATATTTCCGAAAGAGATTCTGTCGGTATTCACGACTGATAAGGCTATGATAGGTTTAGGAGAACATGCGTTAAAGCTGTATTTTTTTGGATTCTTTTTTATGTCATTCCAATTCGTGGGACAGTCGACATTTACAGCACTTGGTTGTGCAAAGAGGGCGGTATTTTTCTCGATATTCAGGAAAGTAATTATAGTTGTTCCGCTTACAATTATTCTTCCTATGCTTGGATTTGGAGTTGAAGGAGTGTTTATTGCCGAGCCGGTTTCTAATGCAATAGGCGGTCTGGCAAGCTTTACAACAATGTATTTTACACTTTACAAAAAACTGCCGGAATAGTATTCTAAAGACAATGATAGCAAAGGTGCCATCGCTTCTGTATAGGGAGCGGTGGCTTTTTTAAAATCTTGGAAAGAAGGATAATTTATGGATATATTTGACATAATAGGACCTGTGATGGTTGGTCCGTCAAGCTCACATACAGCAGGTGCTGTCAGAATTGGTTATATTGCAGGAAAACTTATGGGAGAGCCAATTGCAAAAGCAGAAATCCTTCTATATGGATCGTTTCTGGCAACAGGAAAAGGACATGGAACAAGGAAGGCACTTGTTGCCGGACTTCTTGGAATGAAACCGGATGATATGAGAATTCCGGACAGTTTTGAGATTGCCAAGGAGCATGGCATAGAAGTTGTTTTCGGAGAATCAGCATTAAGAGATGCACATCCGAATACAGCCCAGATTTTCCTGACATCTGTAACTGGCAAGAATCTTGAAGTTGTTGGTGAATCACTTGGAGGATCACGAATTAATATTGCTCAGATTGACGGAATATCTACGAATTTTTCAGGTGATTATCCGACACTTGTTGTGCATAACATGGATCAGCCTGGACATGTTGCAGAAGTTACATCAATGCTTGCACACAAATCAGTTAATATTGCTGCCATGCAGTTGTACAGGGCTGGCAGAGGCGGCAATTCAGTTATGGTGCTTGAGTGTGACCAGGAAGTGCCAGAGGAGGGAATTAACTGGTTAAGACATGCAGAAGGTGTTGTCAAGGTGACTTATCTTGGCTTGGAATAATCATAATGCAGAATTTGATTAGCATAATTATTGGTGAAAAATGGAGGATTTATGGCAGAATATCATTCAATCAGTGACCTTGTGAAATTAAGTATTAATAATAAGCAGGAATTATGGCAGGTTGTTCTTACGGGACAAGCACGTGACAAGCTTATGTCTGAAAGAGATGTATTTGCACAGATGAAAAAGATGTATCAGGCTATGAAGAGCGCAGATGAGCAATATGACCAGCAGTTGAGGTCACCAAGTAAAATGGCTGGTGGTGATGGATATAAAATGCGAATTTATAATGAGTCTGGCAGAAATATATGTGGTGATTTTATTAGTGTGGTTATGGAAAAAGCATTAAAGATGGGGGAATCGAATGCATGCATGAAGAGAATTGTAGCAGCACCTACAGCAGGTTCATGTGGTGTTATTCCGGCTGTATTACTGTCTTATGAAAAATGTTTTGGCGTTACAGAAGATGAATGTGTAAAAGCGTTATTAATTGCGGCCGGAATAGGTGCGGTAATTGCTGAAAATGCATCTATTGCAGGAGCAGCAGGTGGCTGTCAGGCAGAGATTGGTTCGGCAAGTGCAATGGCAGCGGCGGGACTGGCTTATATGCAGGGAGCAGATAGTAAAGGATGTGCAAATGCCCTGGCACTTGCTTTAAAGAGTATGCTGGGGCTGACATGTGATCCGGTTTGCGGATTAGTTGAGGTTCCATGTATAAAGAGAAATGTTTCTGGGGCAGTCAATGCAATTACGGCGGCACAGATGACAATGGCGGGTATAAAGAGCGTAATTCCTGCAGACGAGGTTATAGATTCCATGAGAAGGATAGGTAATGACATGCCGGTATGTCTTAAAGAAACAGGTGAAGGTGGACTGGCAATAACACCAACTGCAAAAATGTATAAGCAAAAGTTAAATAATATTGACAACTAATGTCACAAAAAATGACAAAAAATTGACAAAAAATACTGTTTTTTTAAAAAAAATGGCAAAAAATCTGTTGATTGGCAAAAATAATATGCTATAATATAGATGATTGTAAAAGAGATTGAATTTGTTTGAGTGAATTTGAATGATTTTACAATTAACATTACACACAGATATAAGGATAACTCCATAATTCCTTATATTTGACTATATTTCTATCCCCTCTACTCATCCCCGGTTCCCCCAGAACCGGGGAAGTTTTTTATGCGCGGATAGCGAGGAGAATATAAAAATGCGCTGTAATCAAGCTTGCATGAATTGAAACTTTTTTACATGTGGGCATCAGTATATGCTATAATTACACAATATGTTTACATTCAGACAATACCGGCTATGAGTAAATAAATAATCAGAGGATGGAGTTAGTTATGACACGAAAAGAACTTAATGAAATTAAATCACAATATACATTAGAGGACTGTGGAATATTAAGGTTATGCGGATGCTATGTTGATGGTGAGCGAAATAAGATAACACAGTTTAATGAGAATTTTCTTAATCTTCCGGAAGAGGAGAAGCATAAATATTTTGATATATTTAAGAAGACTCTTTCAGGAACACCAGGAAAGAATCTGGTTGATATGAAGTTTAATGTCGATGCGTATGCTGATGAGGGCGCAAGAACATTTTTAATGAACTTAAGAGACAGCGGACTTAAGGATGACAGACTTCTTAACGAATTCTATGACAGGATTATCAATAATTACAGCTATGTTGGTAATTATCTGATTCTTCTAATTAATCAGGTATATGATATACCTGCGGTTACTACTGATAATATAGAGATGGATGATGCATCTGATGAGGTTTACAGCTACATTTTATGCAGTATATGTCATGTGAATCTTTCTAAGCCGGGGCTTGGGTATGATGAGGAGGACAATAATTTCCACGATAAGAAGCAGAATCATATGGTAGATGTACCGGATGTCGGATTTCTGTTCCCGGCATTTAATAAGAGAAGTGCAGATGAGGATATGACTCTTTTCTATACTAAAGATGTCAGTGAGTTTGAGGACGGGCTTATCGACTGCCTGCTTGACTGTGCGGTTCCGCTTCCTGCAAAGCAGCAGAAGGAAACATTTACATCACTTGTTAATGAGGCACTTGGTGAAGAGGCTGACCTTGAGATTGTGAAGAATATTCATGAAAATCTTGAGCAGATTATAGAAGAGAAGAAGCAGGAAAGTCCGGCACCGGTTATGCTTGATAAAACTGAGATGAAGGATCTGTTGGAAAAAAGTGGTGTTAAAGAAGAAAAGCTTGAGAATTTCGAGGAGCACTTTGAGATGGCTGCCGGTGAACATGGAAAGCTTGTTGCATCAAATGTTTCATCTGGTAAGAAATTTGAAGTGAAAACGCCGGATGTTGTCATAAAGATTAATTCAGATAAGACAGATATTGTGAGTACACAGGTAATTGATGGAAGACAGTGCCTTGTAATTCAGATTGACGAGAGACTTGAGGTTAATGGGATTTCAGTTAATCCTGATACAGGTGAGGTTATAGACAGAACCGCTGATGGATATGTAGAAGAATGATGATGGAGGATGAGTCTGTATGACATTGAAGAAGTTGCTGCATAATTTCAATGGGCATCTGCACACGGTTAATTCCCACAGAAGGCTGGTGAGAAAATACTGCTTTAAGCTTGGATTATACAGGCAGGGAATGATGCATGATTTGTCAAAATATTCACCATCGGAGTTCATACCAGGAGTTAAGTACTATCAGGATGGACACAGAAGTCCTAATAATGCCCAGCGTGAAGATGAAGGTGTTTCAAAGGCATGGCTGCATCATAAGGGTAGGAACAAACATCATTTTGAATACTGGATAGATTACGATGTCGATGGTAACAGCACTATTCTTGCAGGAATGAAAATGCCTGTGAAATATGTTGCTGAGATGTTTTGCGACAGAGTTGCAGCGAGCAGGATATATAATAAAGACAAGTACAAAGATTCAGATCCATTGGATTACTATATTAAGGGGCTTGGGCATTATATTATGCATCCGGAAACAGATGAGCTTCTTCACAATCTTTTGAAGATGCTTGCTGATAAAGGGGAAGAGTATACATTTGCATATATAAAAGCAAATGTGCTTAAGAAAAAGAAAAAAAGCGGATTATAGCAATTTTTGGTGAAACTTTAATATTTTGACAAGAAAAAGGTTTTTAAAATTGGTGTAATAGTGTATAATCTAAAGAACAATATGAACAAGAAAATGTTCTGGTGAATAATTTAATAAGAGGAAAGGGAGGTCTTATAATGGGGATAATGCATACTAAGGCCGAAAGAACTGAAAAGGTTAAAGAGATTAAGGCTGAGAACGAGAAGAAGGTAAAAGAGGTCAGGGCAAAGAAGAAAGAGCTTGATGCAGAGGTTAAGAAGAAAGCTAAACAGGTTGCTGCTGACAGAAAGAAGAGAAGAGCAGGTATTACATTCAGACTGTTTATGCTTGCTATTGTACCGGTAATTGTTATGGTACTGGGGCTTATTACAACTACAATATTGAGTCTTAAGTCAGGACTGGAAGAAGAGGCCATGGATGGACTAGAACTGTTAAGTGGGGCAGTACAGAGTTCTTATGAGGATATTAAAGGCAACTATGAATATAAGAACGGTAGATTATTCAAGGGTGGCGAAGAATTGACTATTAAACCGGCTGCACTTGATATATATGTCAAGAACTCCAAGAATGATGTCCAGGTTACACTTACATATGGAACCAAGAGAGTTCTTACAACGCTTACTGATAAAAAGGGAGCAAGATTAACGGGAACAGATATATCAAGTGAAGTGTGGGATGTAGTTAAGACGGGAAAGACATATAGAGATACTAATTATAAGGTAGATGGAAAGAGATACTGTGCAGTATATGTGCCACTAAAGGATAATAACCAGGTTGTAGGATGTGTATTTGCAGGACAGCCTACATCAGATATTACAAACTATATAATGCAGAAGGTTGGAACAATGCTTATAGTTTCTGCAGTAGTACTTATATTAGTAGGAATTGTGGCAACATTTATAGCACAGAGTATTTCAAAGTCGATTAAGAGAGCAAGTGTATCTGTAACGAAAGTTGCCGGAGGAGATCTTACAGTAGAGGTCGATAAGACTGTACTTAAGAGAAAGGATGAAATCGGAGACATGGGCAGAGCCCTTGAAACTCTTATAATTAAGTTAAGAGAAATTGTTGGAAGTCTTGCAAAGTCTGCAACAGATCTTGGTGAGTCAGGTAATTCAATTGACTCTATGGCTTCACAGTCAAGTGTTGCTGCAGGAGAAATCAGTACAGCAGTAGAGGAGATATCTAAGGGTGCAGTATCACAGGCAGAAGATATTGAGACAGCAACTAATGAAATTATGACAATGGGTGAACAGATTACTCAGATAGTTAATAATATTGCTGACCTTACAAAGACATCTAAGAACATGGAAGAAGCCGAAAATGCTTCACAGGATACAATGATTGAATTAAGTGATGCAGTACAGAGAACTACTGATGCAGTTGCAAGAATTGCAAAACAGATAGAGACAACTAATGAATCGGTAGATAAGATTGGCAATGCTGCTTCACTTATTGCAGATATTGCAAGCCAGACAAGCCTGTTATCACTGAATGCTTCTATTGAATCTGCAAGAGCAGGAGAAGCAGGAAAAGGATTTGCAGTTGTTGCATCAGAGATTCAGAAGCTTTCATCACAATCTGACAGCACAGCAAGTAAGATTCAGGAGATTATTACAGATCTCCAGAATGATTCGAAAGAAACACTTGAGGTTATGAGAAGTACAGAAGTTCTTGTAAGAGAGCAGTATGAAAAGCTTGCAGCAACTAAGGAAAGATTTAAGGAAGTTGGTAATGGCATTAATGTTTCAAAGCGTGGAACAGATGTTATTAAAGGCAATGCCGAAGTATGCGACAGCTCAAGAGTTACCGTTGTTGATGTAATATCTAATCTATCTGCTATATCAGAAGAGAATGCTGCTTCAACACAGCAGACAACATCTTCTATGCAGGAGCTTAATGCAACTATTAATATTCTTGCAGAAACAGCGGCTAAGGTTAAGGAAGTATCAGACCAGCTTAATGAAGATATGAAGTATTTTAAGATGTAATCAGAATAAAGATACCGGTTAAGTTTGTATATATTAAGAACTTAACCGGTAATTTTTTATGCTTTTTCTAGTACATTTATTAATTCCTTTAGCTGTGCCCGGATTTTCTTACGATTGATATCCGAATAACCAATTTCGTTGGCAATCTTATAAAGATATTCCTGAAAGTTCTGTACAATCTGTGGGTGATTGAAATCAAAAACCATGCTTGGCAGGGCTGTACGGACAAGTATTGCCTCAGATCCTTCGTTAACAATTATACATACGTTATCATCTGGATCGTATTGTATCGGAACAAAGAAATAGTCAGGATATGTATCCATAATTCTTATAATATTCTGCAGATGCTTTGCATAAGAACGGGGCGTGTAATATACAGCTGTCTGTTGTCTTACAACAGGGAAAATAACCGGAACATGACCAGCTATAACTTCTTCAGCAGTTGCCAGTGGACATATATCAACATTGCGTAAATCATCAAATACAGTGGATAACTGGTAAGAGGTACGCAGATTTACACCAAGGCTATCAGGATTATTATTAAGAAACTCTGTTATCAGCTCTTCCGGCATGGCTGCTGGAGGAAGACTCAATCCCTTCTGGATATGGTTTACATGGGTGTTTAAGATACGGTGGAAACACTTAGAAACATCCTCTGCTGATTCATATATATTCATGGTTGGCCTGCAGTAGGATAAAAATGTTTTGAATTCGTTTTCTTTAATAGAAATAACTGCAGGTTCGGTTGTCATAACAGTAAATGAATTATCACTTACCGTTGAAAGACAGTCAGAGTAAACTGCAACATGCGGAGGATAAATTATGCTTATTTTTGAAAACAGATTATCACGCATGCGAGGATAGTAGTAAGATTTCACCCGTCCGGTAATATATGCCGGAACCCAGTAGAAAAACTCTTCAAAAAACTGAGTGGTATTAACAGGAGAAGGGGAAATCTGGCATATAGTATATCCATAATCTATCAATCTGAGCAGAAGCTCCTGTATAGAATTAAGAATTTCCTTATTATCAAATATACTGTAAACATCATCATCAATCCATACATATACTGTACCGTGGTCTTCAAGGGTAAGAAGATGGTTGATAAAACTGATAACAGCCTGTTTTTTTCCTTCGGACTTATAAAGAATACTGGTAGCATTGGGAATTACGTCAATGGATTTTATTCCCATAATATTATTAGTGCCTGATGAAGAGATATTTTCATTAAGAATGCCGTCAACCAGTGTATTGGTCTGAGGAAGCTCATCCGCCAGCCACTGGTAAAGCATGTCTGAATATTCAGGCAAAGGTCTGGAATGATTGAATCTGCTATAATCAGATGCAAGAGCCAAAGCCTTTCTTTGATAGCTGAGTTTAATTGAAGCGGCAAAATAGTCCGACATTCGTCTTAAAATTTCCTTATTACGAGGACATTTTCTCTTACCACTGCGATACAGGCTTACAGCAGAATTATCGATGCCAACAGCACCAGCCAGAGTTGTGTTATTAGTGTTTGTTATATCCATCAGAAACTTAAATTTGTCATTAAAAGTCATAAGCTCTCCTTATGCAAATGCGTGAACGCCAGAAATAATAAGCGTTGTAAGTGTGCGTGCCATTTCATCAAGAGTAATACCGTCAGGATTGGTTATCCATTCATAATACGCGGAAACCATTCCGCCAGCGACAAAGCTAGAAATCAGAGGATATTGTTCAGAAGGAACATTCATCTTAATATCCTTGTCTACCAGCTCTTTGAGAAGAGTTTCCTGCAATGCTTTCTGAAGCCTGTTAAAAAGCAGGCTTCCGTTGTCCGAAGCAAAAAGGTCTCTTGCAATATCTGCATCAGACATAATTGTATTAAGAAATGCAAATAAAGTCTGAGGTGAGAACATATTATAATCCTCAGACATAGCACACAAAAGATCTTTAAGAGATGTTATAAGTTCATTAATTCCTTCATCAAGAACATCATTGACAGTTGAGTAATATGTGTAAAATGTTTTTCTGTTAATGTCAGCCTGTGCAGCAAGCTCAGTAACTGTTATTGAATTTAGCTTTTTCTTCTGCATAAGTTCAACAAGTGCTTCGTAAATCGCTTTTTTAGTTTTTAGAATTCTGCGGTCAGCTTTAATTTCATGTGCAGAAGTAAAACTGATTTCTTCAGATTTTGCCATAATAAACTCCTATTAATCAGATTATAAAATATATATAAAATTGTTATGAAAATACTATGAAAAATGTATTTTGCAGTTAACTATATTGTACAACATTTGCAAATAATAGTAAACAAAATACGACAAAATGTTACATAAGTGCCAAAAAGAAATTAATTGACCTTTGAAAATATTTGTTAAAAAACATACAATGCTGATTGGAAACATATTGTATGATATTGGAACGTTTGTGTATTAACTTGTGATTAAATAGTAATACGCGGATAAATGATTTGACAGCAAGAGGTATCAAATGAGAAAGAAAAATGCATTTATTAATGTAACAGCCAGTATGGGGAGAGGTCTTTTATACGCTTACCTGTATATTATGTTCAGACCTAAGATATGTTATCAGAGCAGAAAAGCTAAAGAGGAAATTGAAAAAGGCGGAATCATATTTATTGGCAATCATGTAGGACATAATGATGGACAGATGTTTTATATGCTGTTTAAGAACAGTGTACTTATAATAGCCAAAGACTGGGCTGATAAGAAGATTCTAAAGTGGATTACAAGCGGTGGTAAGTTTATTTCTGTAGACCGCTTTGGAACAGACATTACATGGATAAGAGGAGCATCGGAGCATCTTCGTGCAGGAGATAATATGATAATTTTCCCAGAAGGACATACTTCTAAGACAGGGGTTATGGATGAATTCAAGCCGGGCTTTGCAATGTTGGCAGTTATGTCAGGTGCAAAAATTGTTCCGGTATATAATGACGGAGAATATCATAAGCTGTTTGGGAAGAGACTTAAGCTGTATGTTGGCGAGCCGATGGAACTTACTAAAGAGGGAAAAGGGCTTAATGCGGAGTATCTCGCAGGGGAGTGTGCGAGGTTCCGGGAGGCTGTGGAGCAGCTCGGAAGGTAGTGACAGGACGGACGGGGCTGCGGCTGGGTGTGACGCGGGTGTTGTGTGGGTGTGTAGCATTTTGAAACACGCTTTCGCTCGTATCCGGACGCAGCGGTACTAGGTTCGCTGGAGTTGGTTGGCACGAAGTGCCAACTGCTCCAGCTTACCAAGTGCCGGCGTCCTCCAACGGTTTCAAACTACTACATACTCACACGCCGTCCGCATCCCACCCAGCTCGCAGCCCCTGCGTTTGCCACAGCCTTCCGGGCTGCCTCCTTTGGAGGGTCCGCCCGGTGGGGCGTAGAGGTTTGCGATGACGCATGGCAGTTGATTATAATCCGGGAGGTGTCCGTTGCGTCAGTAGCCGAGCGGAAGCGTGTTTTTGGAGCGAACCTTTCCAAAACCGCGTACCGTCTGATTGCCAACACACCCCACCGGATTTCAATAAAGTAAAAAAGGAGCAAAGCATGAATAATTATTTTTATAACATGGTAGATACTGATGAAATGGCTACTTTGGAATATATTCCAACTATTCCAAAGTTTCTTGAATTTATTAAGAAGCAATATTCTGATTATCCAGCCATAAGTGACAAGGTTACTACATATACATATGAGGAGCTTGTTTCAAGAGTTGCTAAGAGAGTTACATTTATTAATTCATTAGGACTTGAGAAGGGTTCTAACATAGCAGTACTTGCAAAGAACGATTTAGATGCAATGGAGCTTTTCCTTGCAATTCCGGCGGCTGGACATGTACTTATTATGCTTCCTAATGCACTTAACGATAAGGCACTTGCAGGAATCAGCATGAAGTTTGACCTTGCTGGTATGTTCGTTGGCAAGGAATTTACAGAGGTTACGGCTAATCTTCCTTGTAAGACATGGCCAAGCACTTCTATTGGTGAGACTGAAAGCGCATTTGCAGATGTTGAAAAGGATACTACAGCAGCCATTTTCTTTACAGGTGGAACTACAGGAGCGCCTAAGGGTGCAGTTCACAGCCACGGTTCTATTATGAGAGGCTCATTTAATGGAGTATTTGGACCGGGAAGTATTCTCCATAAGAGATATATAGCTATGCTTCCTCTTTCACACATATTTGGGGCAATTATGGGATATATGGCTAAATTGTATACAGGTTCGCTTATATATACATGTGTTGATATGAGAGCCGGTATCGGTGATATTCCTGTTGTAAGACCTACAACGCTTGTACTTGTTCCTGGTCTTGTTGAGATTATCCTTAACATTGCCAGGCTTAAGGGAAGAGCATTCTTAGGAGATCTTGAGCTTATCATGTGCGGAGCTGCACCTGTTCCTCCAAGACAGATGGCAGAGTGCCGTGAATTAGGAATTACATTATGCGCGGGTTATGGACTTACAGAGTGTGCTAACCTGACATCAGGCAATTGCGATACAGATAAGAAGCCTGAATCTATGGGACACATTTATCCAGAACAGCAGGTTAAGGTTGTTGAAGGAGAACTCTGGATTAAGGGTGATAATGTAATGAAGGAATATTACAAGGATCCTGAGCATACAGCAGAAGTATTAGAAGACGGATGGTTTAAGACAGGTGACCTTGTTGAGTTTGATGATAATGACTGGATATACATAACAGGTCGTATCAAGAATCTTATCATTCTTCCTAATGGTGAAAATGTATCGCCAGAAGAGATAGAGGAATTGTTCTACAAGCAGTCGCTTGTAAAGGATTGTCTTGTACAGGAGATGGAAATGAATGGAAACACTGTTATCGGTGTTGAGATTATTCCATATATGCCTGAATTAGAGGGTGCATCTGAGGAAGAAATCCAGAACAGATTGCAGGAAACTGTTAATGAGGTTAATAAGGAACTCCCACCATTCAAGAGAGTGCTTAAGCTTAAGGTGCGTACAGAAGATTTTAAGAGAAATGGCGCAATGAAGATTTTGAGGAATCAGGCGTAAGGTTGTGGTGGTGCCCAGAAGGTAGTGACAGGACGGACGGGGCTGCGGCTGGGTGTGACGCGGGCGTTGTGTGGGTGTGTAGCATTTTGAAACACGCTTTCGCTCGTATCCGGACGCAACGGTACTAGGTTCGTTGGAGTTTGTTGGCACGGAGTGCCAACTGCTCCAGCTTACCAAGTGCCGGCGTCCTCCAACGGTTTCAAACTACTACATACTCACACGCCGTCCGCATCCCACCCAGCTCGCAGCCCCTGCGTCAGCCACAGCCTTCCGGGCTGCCTCCTGCGGAGGGGTCGCCCGGTGGGGCGTAGAGGTTTGCGATGACGCATGGCAGTTGATTATAATCTGGGAGGTGTCAGTCGCAGGTACGCGGTTTTGAAAAGGCTTGCGGAAAAAACCGTCGGAGGACGCCGGCACTTAGGGAGTTCGGGATTTTGATGAGGGATGCGGGAGCTTGCTCGCGGCATCCCTCATCAAAATCCAGAACGAGCTTAGTGTCCGCTGCGTCAGTAGCCGAGCGGAAGCGTGTTTTTGGAGCGAGCCTTTCCAAAACCGCGTACCGTCCGATTGCCAACACACCCCACCGGATTTCATAAAATAAATCAAAAGGAGATTTTATCATGGTATTTGAGAAGTTAAAGGAAATTTTTGGAAGGGTTATGCCACAGTGCGACCCGGCAACTATTACAATGGACAGTGTTCTTGCAACAGATTTAGGAGTTGATTCTCTTAATATGATGTTACTGGCTATTACTGTTGAGGATGAGTTTAAGATCAGATTCAGTTCTGATGCCAAGCTTGAAACTGTTAAAGATATTGTTGATTATGTAGAAGCTAACGCTAAATAGAGGTCACCTATGAGTGAAGTAAAGACAGGACTTGTGCTGGAAGGCGGGGCTATGAGAGGTATTTTCTCAGCCGGAGTGCTTGATTACATGCTTAAGAAGGACATTTATTATGACTATGTTATAGGAGTGTCTGCGGGGGCAGGTAATGCGGTAAACTATGTTTCCAGACAGGAAGGAAGAACGAAAAAGATAATTACCCATGAAAATGCTGAAAGCTATTATGGAGTCGGACAGCTTTTCGAGAATAAGAAGATTCTTAATCTTGAAATGCTGGTAGCCGAATATGCGCTTAAAGATATTCCTTATGATTTTGACACATTTTTCGCATCTAAGACAGAGTGTGAGAGTGTTGTTGTTAATTGCGAGACTGGAAAGGCTGAGTATAAAGGAAATTTTAAGACGAAGGATGAATTCTTGAAGTGTCAGATGGCAAGCTGCTCTGTGCCATTTATATGCGAACCTGTTGAAATTGACGGCTATCATTATCTTGATGGAAGTATTATCGATTCGATACCGCTTGAAAGAGCAGTTGAGAAGGGGTGCGATAAGATTGTTGTTGTACTTACCAAGCCGGAGGGTTCTAAGCCTACAGATTATTCTAAGGTAAAGAAGCTTATAGAGTGGAGCTACAAGAAATATCCGGAACTTTGTGATGCTATGGCACACAGAAGGCAGGCTTATGACAGGCAGGATAAGTTCATGAAAAAGCTTGTGAAAGAGGGAAAGGTCTTTGTTATCCGTCCGGAGGAGCAGATGATAAGACACTTTGAGAATAATAATGAAAAACTTCTTCAGTGCTATCAGTATGGATATGACACGATGAGAAAACAGTTTAAAGCATTTGAGAAGTTTATGGAGGACAAATCCTCTCCTCGCTAGAGAGGCTCGGATTTTCCTGCGGAAAACAAGGAGGATTAATAATGAAAGTTTTGGTAGTAAACGGAAGCCCTAAAGGACCTAAGAGTAATACTATGCAGATGACAAATGCGGTTCTTAAAGGACTTAAGGAGACTAATCCGGAAGCTGAGATTGAGCTTCTTACAGTTAAAGATATGGATATTAAGCCATGTATGGGATGCATGAGCTGTTGGGGAAAGACAGCGGGACAGTGCGTTATCAATGATGTTATGCAGGATGTTCATGTTAAATTTATGAATGCAGATGTGATAATATACAGTTTTCCTCTGTATTTCTTTGGCATGCCGGGTCCAATGAAAACATTTGTTGACAGAATCATGCCACTTATGGAGACTTACAAGGGCAAGGTAAGAGATATCGGAGATAATGCGTTCCACGAATTCCGTTATGATGTAAGCGGCAAGAAGTTCTATGTTATATCATCATGTGGATACGGAAGGACTCAGGAGATATATGACGCACTTATCAAGGAATTTAATTTTATCTATGGCAAAGGCAGATATCAGGCTCTCCTTTGTCCACAGAGTGAAATGTTTGCAATTCCACCAATGGTAAACCAGATTAATGAATATCTTAAGAGATATACTGAAATCGGTAAGGTTATGGGAAAAGGTGAAGATATCCCTCAGGATATGATTGATTATGCTTCGCAGCCAATGATTCCACAGAGAGCATTAGAGAAGCTTATGAACAATTACTGGGATGCAGTTACACCAGAGAATCCTCTTCCGGCTCCTAATTTAAGATAAGAGGCGGGTTATGAAAACATATTACATGTTTGGCGACTCGCTTATGCGAGGAGTTATGCCGGATGAAGCGTGGAATTATCACAGCTCAGATGCAATCGGTTTTGAGAAAATGCAGGCACAATATAATATGAAGTTTTTAAATTTTGCAATGCCGACATTCACATCAGAGAGAGTAAAAATGTGGCTTACACAGATAATGTCAAGTCATCCGGTACCTGATGTGGCATTTCTTGAATGTGGCGGTAACGACTGCGACTATGACTGGAAGTCGATATGTGAGGGCAAATGTGACTATGAACACAGGCACAGAGTTGCCCCACAGGATTTTAAGAAGAATTATGAGGATATGATATATTTGTTGCAGGAAAAGGGAGCAGCAGTAACAGCAGTAATTGCACCTCCGATTGCTATTGAAGTGTATCTTTCACATCTGCTTGAAAGCGGAATCAGCAGGGAAGTTATGTCAGAATATGTGAACTCAGTTCAGCAGATGCAGTACGAGTATGCAGAATATGGCGACATAATGAGAGCTGTCGCCAAGGAAAACGGCTGTGAAATATTAAGTCTTCGTGAAAGCTTTCTTGCACTTGATGACATGAAGGCATATTATAGTAAGGATGGGATGCATCCTAATGAGGCAGGATATGCACTTATTCGTGGTGATTTCGAAAAATATTTTGCATCTGCAGCAGGTATCATATAGAAAGATGAGGAATTATAATGTTTAATCTGCGTTTCAAATGTACTGTTATATCAAGCTGGCGCATGGTGCTTCATGCTGTACCTAAAGCTAATAAAATGATTGCCAACAAAAGCCGCTATTCAGAGAAAGAACGGTTTGCATATGCCAAGTGGATTATTAACTATATGAGAAAGCGTGCCAGAACAAGAACTAAGGTATATGGCAGAGAAAATATTCCAACGGACAGCAATTACATAATGTATCCTAATCATCAGGGCAAATATGATGCACTGGGAATTATTCTTGCACAGGATAAGCCGTGTGGTGTCCTCTGGGGAAAGAAGCAGGCTGAAAGACTTATGAGCCGTCAGGTATGTGGTCTTATTGATGCAGTTGTTATTGATCTTGATAATAACCGTGACAAGGTAAGGGCTATTATGGATGTTACCAGACAGGTCAGGTCAGGAAGAAATTTCCTTATATTCCCTGAGGGTGGCTATACTGACAATAAGAATGAGCTTCAGGAATTTCAGGCTGGCTGCTTTTCATGCAGTTTACAGTCTAAGACGCCTATTGTTCCTGTAGCGATTTTTGATTCGTATAAATCCATGAACAGTAATACATTTGAAAGAGTAGATACACAGGTACATTTCTTAAAGCCTATTCTTTATTCAGAGTATGGTGAGCTTAAGAAAAAAGAGGTCGCCGAGCTGGTTAAGAGCAGGATTGCGGAGAGACTGGCTCAGATTAAGGCTGGGGAAATTAATGAGAGTTATGAGATGATTGGGTAAGAAAGATAAGCTCAGGGACATAATATGTCTTCTGGGCGTGTTTTTTTGCCAAAATTCTTAAATTTTCGACAGTTTGGTTGACAGTACTATTGCACACTGTTAAAATATTTAAGACTTATTTAAAGTTAACCTATTATAAATAAGAAGAATCACAAAGTACAGGGAATAGTATGTTATTTGGAAAGAAGAAAAAGGCAGCGGATTATATCGTAGATGTTCATTGCCATATCCTTCCGGGAATAGATGATGGCTCAAGGGATATGTCAGAGACCTTAAAGATGTTGGAAATTGCGCATTATGAGGGAATAACACACATGATTGCAACACCACATTTTAAAGGCGGGCATCACAATGCTTCACCAGAGAAAGTAAGTGCACTTATCAATGAAGTACAGGAAGCAGCAGATGGATGTAAATTAGGAATAAAGCTATATCAGGGCAATGAGATACTGTATCATGATGAGTTATGTGAAGGTGTTGACAGCGGACGCATAAGCAGAATGAATAATACGGACTATGTTCTTGTAGAATTCATGCCATCAGATCCGTATCAGTATATCCGTAATTCTTTAGATGAAATAATGAGTGAGGGATATCAGCCAATTATTGCACATGTTGAGCGGTACGGATGTATGTTAGATGATGTTGGAAATGTGCGCGAAATCAAGAATATGGGTGTTGAAATTCAGGTAAATGCATCAAGTATACTTGGGGATATAGGCAAAGATGTAAAGAAATTCCTTCATAAGCTGCTTAGTGAGCAGATAATTGATTATGTTGGAACAGATGCACATCGCTGCGAAGGCAGCCGTACACCTACGATTCGGGAATGTGCCGGCATGCTGTATAAGAAATATGATGAACAGTATGTTGATGATATATTATATGGCAATGCCATGGACAGGCTTTTATAAAAAGCCGGAATAAGATTAAGGAGATTATGTAATGCAGGAAAAGAGTAAAGAGACAGAGAATATTGAAATAGACCTCCGGGAAATATTCGGAGTGCTGCTTCACAGATTATGGATTATCATTGTGGCAGCGTTAGTGTGTGGAGCAGTTGCATTTATGTACAGCTTCTTTATTATTACGCCACAGTACCAGTCTACAACAAAGGTATATATCCTTAATAAGCAGAATGCAAGTGGTTCAGTTACTTATAGTGATGTACAGTTATCATCAACCCTTTCTAAAGATTATGAGCAGCTTGTAACAAGCAGATATGTTATTGAGGGAGTTATTAAAGAACTTAATCTGGATGAAACATATGAGAGTCTTGTTGGCAGAGTATCAGCATCTAATGCTACAGATACACGAATTATAGCAATTACGGTTACAGACCCGGATCCGGCTCAGGCACAGAGAATGGCCAATTCAGTCAGAGATCTGGCAGCCAAGCATATAACAGAGGTTATGGATATTGAAGCAGTAAATGTCGTGGATCAGGCTAATCTCCCGGACTCACCGGTATCACCTTCAATTTCTAAGTGGACCATAATAGGTGCTCTTGTTGGTATAATAATATCGGCAGCAGTCATTATCATACAGCATCTTCTTGATGATACTATTAAGACTTCAGAGGATGTTGAGAAATATCTTGGCCTTAGTACATTAGCTCTTATACCGGTTAATGAGGGAGATATTCCTGATCAGGGCAGGAGAAAAGGTTCTTCAAGAAGTCCAAAGGCAGATATCGGTGCTGATGATGAGAAGGCAAGAAGCTTTAAAGCATCAGAAGTTAATAAGAAGAATAATGGAGCTAAAGTGAGAGCGGAGGAATAAAGATGCAGGAGTTTTCAGTAAAGAAAAGTGCCCTTGATTTCAGAACAAGAGAAGCATATAAAATGTTACGAACTAACATAGAATTCTCAGGGGGCAATAATAAGGTCATATTCATAACAAGTACAACACCATCAGAAGGTAAGAGTACAGTATCATTCGAGCTAGCGATGTCATTCGCACAGAATGGAATGAAGACACTTCTTATTGATGCGGATACAAGAAAGTCGGTTATGAAGAACCGGTGGAGAAAAGGTAAGATTAAATATGGCCTCACACATTACCTTTCCGGAAAGAATGAACTTACAGATGTAATAAGCGTAAGTGATGAACCTAATTTCTGCATGATATTCGCAGGTCCTGTTCCTCCTAACCCAAGTGAACTGGTTGGAAATGACAGATTTGCTGAACTGATTGAAAGTGCAAGAGAGACATTTGACATGATAATAGTAGATACACCACCAATAGGAAGTGTTATTGATGCGGCCGTTATTTCTAAATTCTGTGATGGCGGAATCCTAGTTGTAGGTGCCGGTGAAATAAGCTATAAGTTCGCAAGAAAGGCTAAGGAGCAGCTTGACCTTGTCGGCTGTAAGATTCTTGGCTGCGTACTTAACAAGGTTGACATGGCAGGCAACTCATATTACGGTAGATACTATGGCAAGTATTACGGTAAATATTATGGCAAATATGGTGAAGAAAGTTAAGAGTGAGGAATAACCTGTACGGAGCTGAATTTCGTGGGGGAGGGGGTAGAGAGATAGATACCTTTCTTCTGATTGAATATTTGGCTCCGTTGTTGTGTAGGTAGATGTGATTAGAGGAGTACTTTTATGAATGGAATTAATTCATCTGGTCAATTAAACAGGATACTTAAAATTGCAGGATGGGTATTGGCGGGAATAATGGGAATTACATCTGTTGTTTTTGAAATAATGCTTATTAATTTTAAGTTGATTCCAGAGAAATATTGTATTATTGCAGGAGTGGTTCTGGTAATACTTGTAGCTGTATCAGCCTTGTTGCAGCGCTGGAAGATAGCCGGGATAATTACAAAGGTAATGTCTATATTTTTTACAGTAGTATTAATTATCGGATGCGTGTATATTGGGCAGGCTTCTAAGACACTTAGTAAAGTTACTACTACTCATGAAGAAAAAGTAGTGATGGGTGTATATGTTCTTAAGGATTCAGGAGTAACAGATATTGCCCAGCTTGATGGCGGAGAAATAGGTATTGTAGCCGATGCCGACAGGGAGAGTACTGATGAATTAATTAACCGTATGAAAAATGATGGCTTCTCAGCAGAATATAATGAATATGACAATACAGCTGAAATGCTGGCAGCTATGGAAGATAACCAGAATATGGGAATTATCTTAAAAACAAGCAGCATTGATATGCTTAGTGATATTGAAGGATATTCAGATATTGCAGAAAGACTTCTGCTTCTGTATTCAGGTGAATTTACGATTAATATAGAAGATAACCAGACAGTGGAAGAAGCACAGGATAGAGAATATCTTTCAAGCGAGGATGTTGTGGCTGTGTATATATCCGGAATTGATTCAAGAGGATCAATCAACGAGGTAAGCAGAAGCGATGTCAATATACTGATGCTTATAAATAAGAAAACACACAGCATTCTTATGGTTAATACACCGAGAGATTATTATGTACCACTTAGTATATCAAGAGGAGTAAAAGATAAACTTACTCATGCCGGTGTATATGGAATACAGTGTTCTACAGATACGATAAGTATGTTATATGGTATTAACATTGATTACTATGTAAAGATTAATTTTAGTGGATTTGAGAATATAATTAACGCACTTGGTGGCGTAGATGTCACTCTTGATTATTCACTGACAATAGGAAATGGAGCATTAACAGTTCATCCAGGAGTAAATCACCTGAATGGAACACAGGCTCTGGCATTCTCAAGAGAAAGAAAAGCGTATGCCGATGGGGACAGACAGCGCGGACGTAATCAGATGATCATTATGGAAGCTGCAATAAAGAAGGCGTGTACACCAGCAATCCTGTCTAATTACAGCAGTGTATTAAGTGCCGTTTCAGACAGCGTTATAACTAATATGAGTTATGATGACCTTGCTACACTGGCACAGATGCAGCTTAATGAAATGCCATCATGGAATGTTAAGCAGATAAGCGTAACAGGAAGTGGAAGTATGTCAACAACAACATATTCAATGCCTGGCTGGAATCTGTATGTTATGGTTCCAGATGAGAGCAGCATGAATAATGCGATGAACGAAATCAGAGCTTTGTATGGAGAGTAAAATACGAGGGAGAAGCAAAATGCAGACGAAACAAATACAGAAAACTAAATTATTTATGGTACAATTGTTGATAGTAATTATTAATACGCTTTTGTTTTCTATATTTTGGTATGGATTTTATAAAACCAAAATGTGGGGTAATGTTTTTTATGGAAAAGGTGATTTAGTTGTAATAGCATTATATCTATTCATATATACTACGATGGCAAGATTATATAAAGGTTTGGCGCTTAGAATAAGCAGGATAACAGAGTTAATATATTCACAGTGTGTTGCTATTTTAATAAGTAACTGCATTATGTATGTTGTTATAGTTTTATTATCTAGACATATGGTGAATGTGCTACCGTTATTGTTAGAAATATTAATAAGTTGTATTGTAAGTGCAATATGGTCGTATATTGCCAATCATCTTACAAATATCATTTACAGACCATCTAATGTATTGATAGTATATGATAATGTTTATGCATATAAGAATGGTATTGATATTATTGAGAGGCTGCCTTGGCGGTTTAATCTGGCCGGAGAAATAAAACTTTCTGGAATAGAGAACTGGTCTAAGGTTACCAAGCAGGAGATGGTTAAGTTCATAATGGCAGTGGAACAGTATGAAGCAGATTCTGTTATGTTGTGTGGCTTAGCATCTACTCAGAGAAATGATATCATAAAATATTGTGTTGGAAACAATATAACTGCTTATGTAAGACCTAATATTGGAGATTTTATGATAACTAATGCACAGGTTGTTCAGATGGCAAATTTGCCTGTTATGATATGTGAAAGAACAGCACCGGGATTAGGATATGAAGTTGTTAAGCGTGCAATGGATATTATAATATCTTTATTAGGAATTGTTATTACAAGTCCAATATTATTAATAACAGCAATACTTATTAAGGCATATGATAGAGGTCCTGTTTTTTATAAGCAGGTACGTCTTACTAAGAACGGAAAAAAATTTAACATATTAAAATTTAGAAGTATGAAAGTTGATGCTGAAAAGGATGGAGTAGCAAGATTATCATCTCAGGGGGATAGCAGAATAACACCTATTGGAAAAGTTATAAGAGCTTGCAGAATAGATGAGCTTCCACAGATGATAAATATACTTCAGGGAAATCTTTCATGTGTTGGACCAAGACCGGAAAGACCGGAAATATCTGAACAGTACATAAAGGAAATGCCAGAATTTGCATTAAGGCTTCAGGTTAAAGCCGGACTTACAGGGTATGCACAGGTCTATGGAAAGTATAACACTGAACCATATGATAAATTACAGATGGATTTAATGTACATATCAAAGTTAGGAATTGTAACAGATATTAAAATTATTTTAGCAACTATAAAAATATTGTTTATGCCAGAGAGTACAGAGGGCGTTGCGGCTGGTAGTACAACAGCAATGTCAAATAAAAATGTAAAAATGAAAGAAGAAGTAGCAGCTACTCTAGAAGACAAAGAATAAAGTAGGAGTACATTATTATATATGAAAAAGGTTAATTATTCAGTATTGATGTCTGTATATAATAAAGAAAAACCAGAATTTTTAAAAAAAGCAATAGAAAGTATCCAAAATCAATCGATTAAGACTGATAATTTTGTATTAGTATGTGATGGAAAATTAACATCACAATTAGATACTGTTATATCAGAAAAACAGAAGGAATTAGGAGATATATTAAAAGTTGTAAGATTAACAAAAAATGTTGGATTAGGCAGAGCTCTTAATGAAGGAATGAAATACTGCAAGAATGAAATTGTTGCAAGAATGGACAGTGATGATATTGCAATGGAAAAGCGCTGTGAAAAACAGCTGTGTATTTTTGAAAAAAATCCACAAATTAGTATATGCTCGGGAACTGTTCAGGAGTTTACGGGTGATATAAAAAATGGTGGATGTTTAAGAGTATTGCCAGAAACAAATGAGGAAATTATAAGATTTTCTAAAATGCGTAATCCATTTAATCATCCATGTGTTATGTATAAGAAAAGTGATGTTGAAGCTGTTGGATCATATAAAGATTTTTATTTGTTGGAGGATTATTATTTATGGATAAGAATGTTAATGGCAGGATATAAAGGTTATAATTTGCAAGATACCATATTATATATGAGAGCTGGGAATGGTATGTATAAAAGAAGATCTGGATTAAAATATGCAAAATCTCAGCTTAAATTATTAAAATATATGAAGTGTTACAAATATATAACATTTTGTCAATATATAAAAGGTTGTGTAATAAGAATCCTATCCTCAGTAATACCCAATGGATTAAGGAAAAAAGTGTATGAAATGTTTTTAAGAAGTAATAGGTAAAATGGAGAAAAATAATTTGAAGATGAAAGATTCATATATATACAAAAGTATCAGTATAGGAATACGTGCTATAATTCCTGTATTATTTGTATTGAACAAATATGCCTTTGCAATTGCTATAATTTTGAATTTATTTATTTATTGTTTACATTATAAAAATAAAAGCAATTTATTTGTTGTTATTATATTAAACTCTTTTATTTATTCGTGTTTAAGTCTATTTGGATTAAAACTATATGATTGGATAATTGTTATTTATTTTATTTTTCTCTTAATAAAAAAACATGGCAAATTCTCTTTTAATCCGCGAATGATAATATTATTAATTACAAGTGTGATTGTATTTTTATTTCATAGTATAAAAAGTCCACAGATTTTGGAAATGGTTAGATATATTATTTCTATTATATTAGTGTTTAATGTAATTAATTTAGAATTTAATTTTGATGAAATAGATAACGATATTATTCATATTACATTAGCAAATATGTATAATGCAATAGTCGTGTATATTTTAATTGGCTTAGGAAGGGTGCAAAATATAAGTACCTCAATCATATCAACGAGTACATATATATATAAAGGCGAAGTTCGATTAAATGGATTTTTTACTGATCCCAATAAATATATGTTATATTGTTTGTGCTTAATATTTATTGCTGAAATTTTTATATCAAATAAAAATAAAAAAAACATCATTATATTATTAGCTATGATAAGTGCTGTAATTTCAATGTCAAGAACATCGTTAATATGCTTTGGCGTATACTTTATTATAAAAATATTTAAAGTGCTAAGGAAAAAGTCATTTGCATTATTTTATATTGGTATTGGATTATCATTGATTATAGCTATAATTTTAATATTAAATCCAGGAATTATAAACAATTTGGTTGAAAATATTTTTGTTAATACAGCTAAGCTATTGGGAAGACAAAATACATTAAAAGTAAATACGTCTGTAGAAAATGATAATAGAGTGAGGATTTGGACAATGGCAATTCAATATATAAAAAATAAACCTTTTATAGGATATGGATGGCTGGCAAACGAATATTTATTGCCATATCCAACTCATAATACAATATTATCATTAATGTTAGATGGAGGGATACTTATGTTAATTGCTTATTTATATGCATTTATCCCTTTATTTAGAAATAAAAGATTAGATGTTGTAGTACCGTATATTTTAATTCCATTATTTTTATTGGATTTAGGAAATTATAGATTATGGTATTTATTATTAGGTTTGATAATAAAGAAGGGAAAAAATATATGACAAATTTAGTGGTTGTTACAAAAAAGTGGGGAAGAAATTTTACTGGTGCAACATTGGCAACACAATATTTTATCGAAAAATGGCATAATATATTTAATAGCATACATATATTTACATTAGAAGAAGGAGAATACGCCAAATTAGATAATGTTAAAGTCAAAAAATTGTTAAATACGAAAGAATTATTAAAAGAAATAGCAGAGTATAAAAAAAATAATTTGAATGCACAAATTTTAGGTTATTCAGATGATCATTTGGGATATATTTTAAAAAAGATGGACATCAAATATGTGCATACATATCATGGGAATTGGCCTGATGCTAGATGGATAAATTTTGATTTTTTCTTGAAAAGTTTTTATTTTATGCACTTATATAAAAAAACCATTAAAAATGCAGAATTTGTAATAAATGTATCACAATATATGGATAATTTTACAAAAAAATTCAATGCAAAATCATATGTTATAAATAATGGGATAGATTTTAAATATAATACAGAAAATATTTTAGAACATAAAAAAAAGACATTTTTAATGGTTGGTAATATTGATTCAAGAAAATATAAAAAGGCTATAAAATTGTCAAAGATTATATATAGAAAAGATACAGATATAAAAATAGATATTTATGGAGATATAATTAAGACTAAAATAGCCAATAAATTGTCAAAACAAAAGAATATTGAATTAAAAGGAAAACAAACCCAAATTCCGTATAAGTCATATTGTGGATTAATTAATACATCAACAATAGAAAATTTGTCTATATCAGTGTGTGAAGCATTAATGTGTAATATACCTGTTTTTTGTTTTTCTGTTGGTGGATTGCCAGAGGTGGTAAAAAATGATGAGACAGGATATTGTTATGCTGTTAAAGACATAGATCTGTTGGCTGATAAAATAGTTAAATGTTCAAATGATGAATTAAAATTTAAATTAAATTGTAACAAAAATATGGAAAAGTTTAATTGGGATTATGCAGCAAAAAAATATATTGATGTATTTGAACAGTTGATTAAGTAAAGGGGAATCTTATGAAAGTAGGTATATTAGGACCAGTAATAACAAGTGCATATTTTGGAGGAGTTGCCGTTTTTGATGAAGAGATAGCTAACGGTTTAAAAAATAATGGTCATGAAGCAATATTGCTTACTGACCAACGGGAAGAAAAAATGAACAAAAACAAATTCATAATTAAACAAATTAACTATAAATGTGCAAAAAAAGTTTTTGATGAAGAAAAGTTTGATTTAATTATAGCCTCATTAGGGTATGCAAAGTATTTATTTTTCGATAAAACAGATTCATTTAAAATATATTTTTTACATGGTTTCTTTAATACAAATTACTATGGAAAATTAAAATCTGAATTGGCAGTAATCTATCAAAAAATACTGTTAAAAAAATGCAATTGTGTTATTTCAAATAGTAATTTTACCAAAATGATAAATAACAATTTTTTCAATATTATTTCAGATGGAGTAGTACATTTAGGAGTGTCATCGGAGTTTTATCAAAATATTATTAAAAAAAATATAATAAAAAAAGAAAATACAATTTTATATGCAGGCAGATTGGTATCAGTTAAAGGTGTAAAAAAATTGATAGAATCCTTGAGTATATTAGAAAAAAAGGATATTAAATATAAATTATTAATTGCTGGCAATGGACCAGATGAATTTGAATTAAAAAATTATGTTAATAAAAACAATTTAAATGTTGAATTTTTAGGAAGAGTCTCTCAAAAAGAATTAGTTGAATATTATATTTCAAGTGAAATATTTGTATCTTTAAATCCAAGTGAACCGTTTGGAATTGTTTTTCCAGAAGCATTATTATCACAATGCAAAATAGTTTGTCCATATACTGGTGGACAAGTAGAATATTTAAGTGATTATAGTAATTCAGTGGCTTTTGTAGATGAAACTGATGAAAAAAGTATTGCATTAGGAATAGAAAAATTATTAAGTAGAGGAGAAATTCCCAAATTAACTAATGAACAAATGAAATCATACACTTATGAGGAAATTTCAAAGAATATACTAAAATATATTAAATAGAAAGTGAATTAAAGTATGAAAAAAGTAATGTTGATTGCTCCTAATTTTAATAACTATACAGAAATCTTTGAAAATAGTATATCAGAAAATGGGTATTCAGTTATTTCCAAGAGTTTTACACCTTATAATTGGAAGACAGCATTTTGTAAAATGTTTCATTTAAATGAAGATAAAATAATAAAAAGAAAAGTTTTGCATTTTAATAAAAAAATAATAAAATTATATAGTGAGATAAATCCAGACTTTGTAATAATAATTAGAGGAGATTTTATGCAAAAAAACACATTGGAAATGATAAAATGTCCTAAAGCATTATGGCTATATGATTCTGTGACAAGATATCCTGAAATGACAAAAGATTGGGAATTATATGATTTACATTATGTTTTTGAAAATTCGGATGTTGATACATTAAAAAAAGAAGGTAAATATGCGGTTTTTCTGCCATTAGGTTATGATAATCATAAGTATTATCCAGTTTCAAATGTAGATAAGAAAATAGACATTAGTTTTGTTGGGGCTATGTATGGAAACAGAAAACAATTTTTAGAAAAAATTGCAATGGATTTTTCAGAAGAAAAATGTAGCTTTTATGGTATTTATGTGTTTAAAAGGAATTTAATAAAATATATAAAGTTTATTAGATCAAAAATGAAAAAATCATTTTGTAATAAAAAAATATCACATGAAGATGCAAATAAGTTATATTCAAGTTCTAAAATTAATATTAATATTTTACATGAGCAGTCTCAAAGTGGTTGGAATGCTAGACTAAATGAAATATTAGGAGCTGGAGGATTTCAACTTATTTCTTATAATAAATTAATAGCAGAAAAATATGATGGAATGCTTGATACATTTAAAGATTATGATGATTTAAAGAAAAAAATAAAATATTATTTGGAAAACGATAATATTAGGAATGAATATGCACAAAGAGGTTACAATTGGGCTAAGGATAATGAAACTTATTTTCAAAGGTTTAATTTTATTTTACAAGAATTAGAAAAAATCTAGAGGAGTGAGATTATGAATATACTAGTTACAGGTGCTAATGGATATCTTGGTGTTGGGATAGTTAAAGAGTTATTAGATAGAGGTCATAATGTAGTAGCTACGGATAAAAGTCTTTTAAATGTTGATGACAGAGCTATTAAAATGGAAGGTGATATATTCAAATTAGATGATCCTTATGAATATTTTGGAAGACCAGATTGTTTATTGCATTTGGCTTGGAGAAATGGATTTGTTCATTTTTCAGAAACTCATATAAGTGATTTACCTTTGCATTTTGAATTCATAAAAAAATTATCGGAATCTGGAATAAAAAAAATATCAATAATGGGTTCAATGCACGAAATAGGATTCATAGAAGGTAGTATTGATGAAGCAACCGCATGTAATCCGAAAAATTATTATGGTATCGCTAAAAACGCATTAAGACAAGGAGCGGAATTAATTACCAAACAAAATAATGTTACATTTCAGTGGCTGAGGGGCTTTTACATAGTAGGAAAATCAACAAGAGGGTCTTCGATATTTTCTAAAATTGTTCAAGCAGCTGAACAGGGGGAAAAGGAATTTCCATTTACATTAGGTTTAAATCAATACGATTTTTTAGATTATAATTCATTTTGCATACAAGTTGCTGCAACGGTTCAACAAGATGACATAAATGGCATAGTAAATATTTGCTCTGGTCGTCCTCAAAAGTTATCTGATAGAGTAGAGCAATTTATAAATGAAAATGGTTATGATATTAAATTAAATTATGGGGCTTTTCCTGAAAGACCTTATGATTCAAAAGCGGTTTGGGGAAACAGTAGCAAGATAGAAGAAATATTGAAAAAAGACAAAAGGTAGTTTTCAATGATTAAAATAAAGAGAAAAATAAATAGTTTTTTACATTCGTCAGATAAAATAAATATAATTAAATATAAACTGACATCTGGTTATCAAAAAGTAGTATATAGTTTTTTATATAATGAATATGGAATAAACTCTGTTATTATTAAGCCGATTAGAGTTATCGGTAAAAAGTATATAAGTATAGGGAAAAATGTTAATATTCTTAATGGTGCAAGAATGGAAGCTATTGATAAATGGAAAAATAAAAATTATACACCTAAAATAAAAATTGGAGATAATGTTTCGATAGGTCAAAATTTTCATATAACATCTGCAAGTGATTTAGAAATAGGGGATAATGTGACAATATTAGGAAATGTTTTTATTACAAATATTGATCATGTATATGAAGATATTAATGAAAATGTTTTGAATCAAGATATAGAGGTTAAGAATACTCAAATAGCAGAAGGGTGTTTTATAGGATATGGTGCTTCTATACAAGCGGGAACAATTTTAGGAAAACATTGTGTTGTTGGAACAAATGCTGTTGTAAGGGGTAAGTTTGATGATTATACGGTAATTGTTGGGGTACCTGCACGGGTTGTGAAAAAATATAATAAGACAAGTAACAAATGGGAAAAATTTTAAATAAAGGGAAAATAATATGAATATAAATGATTATCAACAGAAAATTAATGACATAGCATTTATTAATTGTATAGATATTAAAATGGGAGATGTTTTACATTATTATTTAAAAAGTGAAATTAATATTAAGGACGTGTGCAGAGCATTAAAAAGCGTTTTTTTTGTTGATAATTATAAATTTTCTGTTTCAGGAAATCCTAATATATTATGTCTATGTTCAAGTGATTACAACTTCAGACCAGAACATAAAAAAGCATTTAATAATGTAATGGCGTTAATAGATGACAAAATTGTAATGATGTCTGAAAAAAAAATATTTAGTATATTTATAATTAGAAATATTAATTTTATAATAAAGTGGTATAAGCAGTTAAAAAAAATTGAAAAGGATTCAAAAAAAAGGATGTATTACAGCTTAAAAATTCTTAGCATATATAGAACATATCAAAGTTGGGAAAAATTACTTAAAGAGAAAAAATGGAATATTAACAGTTTTTTGACATACTGTGACGTTATGCCAGTAGATAATTTTTTTACTCAAAAATTTAATATGAATAAAAAAAATACAATAACATTGCAACATGGAACATTTAATATCATAAATAATTCTTGGGCATATTTAGGATCAAAAAGCAAATATTTTTTAGCTGAAAGTCAGGCAGCAAAAAATACGGCTATATCAGTAGGGTATAACGGAAAAATGATAGTTGTTGGTTCTCCACATCATTTAAATGAAATAAAGAAAAACATAAATAGGGAGAAAGATTCAATTGGTATAGTAATGAACAGTCCAATGCAGCCTGTTGAGGACAACATAGAGATGTTAAAAGAATTATTGAAGTATTGTGAAAAAAATAATAAAAATATGTTTGTAAAATTGCATCCTGCTGATGATAATTCTAAGTATAACAATATTTTATTAAATAAAAATGTTCACATATATGGAAAGGAAATTAGCATAGATGATTTCTGTAATATGGTTGAAATTGTTATAGTTTCTTCTTCAACATCTTTTCTTACTGCTTTAAGATTAAATATTCCATGCTTTTTATTTGTTAGAGAAAACCACGATATAAATTTATTTGAAAAAACAGATTATTTGAAATTTACTAACATAGAAGAATTGGAAAATAAAATTATTAAAATTGGATCTGATGAATATAAAAATGAAGTGAAACTAATAAGAGAATACTTAATAGGATCTTCTGATTTAAAAAAACAATATAAAAATATTATTAAATCTATTCAAAAAGATAAATGTTTGTTGGGTAGTTGAAAGGAAAAAATTGTTAAATAAAATAAAAAAATTTTACACAAAAATTCCAGATGGTGTAAAAGCAAGTATTTGGTTTACGATATGTAGTATTATTCAAAAAGCCATTCAGTTGATAACGGTTCCGTTTTTTACTAGAATATTATCCACGGAACAATATGGACAATATTCTTTGTATCAATCTTGGTTAGGAATTGTTAGTATTTTTGCAACACTTAATCTTTCTTCAGGAGTTTTTAACAATGGAATGCTTAAATATAAAGATAAAAGATTAGAATATATGTCGTCTATGCAGGGACTTTCATCGTTGGTATCTTTTATTGTTATAATAATATATATAAGCGCAAGTAAATTATGGGATAATTTATTTGGATTGCCTAGAATAGTTGTCGTTTTCATGTTGGTGGAGATATTTTTTACTCCAGCTTTTCAATTTTGGTCAATGAAGCAAAGATATTTGTTCAAATATAAAACATTGGTTTTTATAACACTAATGATTGCCATATTAAATCCAATGATAGGGATTATAGCAGTTAGTAATGTTGAGCAAAAGGGTATAGCAAGAATATTATCTGTAGCGATATTAAATATCTTACTTGGTTTTTTCTTTTATATATATAATTTTGCTAAGGGTAAATGCTTTTATAACAAAGAATATTGGAAATTTGCATTATTGTTTAATATTCCATTAATACCGCATTATTTGTCAATGGTTGTTTTGTCTCAGGCTGACAGGATTATGATTGAAAAAATGTTTGGAACAGATAAAGTTGCTATATACAGTGTGGCATATTCAGTTTCTATGATCATGAACATAATTATAACAAGTATAAATTCATCATATGTTCCATGGACATATCAAAAGGTTGAAAATGCAGAGTACAAAGATTTAAAAAAGATGTCAAATATTTTACTTGCTCTCGTTGGAATTATTAGCTTGGTTCCAACATTAATGGCACCTGAAATTATAGCTATAATGGCTCCTAGTAATTATTCTGAGGCTATATGGGCAATTCCACCAATTGCTTTAAGTGTATTTTTTATATTTTTATATTCATTATTTGCAAATATAGAATTTTACTTTGAAGAAAGCTATTTTGTGACAATTGCTTCAATAATGGGGGCTATATTGAATATAATTTTAAATGCTATCTTTATGCCAATAGGAGGATATTTAGCAGCAGGTTATACAACATTAATGTGTTATATTGTATTTGCTTTGGCACATTACATATTCATGAAAAAAGTTTGTAAGAAACATGTAATTAACGAATCGATATATGATGAAAAAAATATATTAGTAATTGCTATTATATTAACAATAATTAGTTTATTGGTAATGTTGTTATATAAATTATTTATTATTAGATATTTAATAATTGGATGCATGATTATTTTAGCTATTTTAAAAAAGAATTTTATAGTTAATTTATTGACAAAAATAAAAGAAAAAAAATAAATATATATTTATGAAAGGAGAATTTTATGAATTCTAGGAGTATTACAGCAATAATTCCAGTGAGAGAAGGAAGTAGAAGATTAAAAAATAAAAATATAGCACCATTTGCTGGAACTAATCTTTTAATTAACAAAATTAATCAATTGAAGGAAGTTGAGGAAATATCTGAAATTGTGGTTTCTTCCGATTCAGATAAGATGTTGGAAATGGCAAAGATTCATGGGGCTAGAACCCATAAAAGGGCATTAGAATTCTGTGATGAAAAAAGCAAAACATTTGGAGAAGTTGTAGCGCATATTTGTGAAAATGTTGATGGTGATGATATATTATGGGCAACTTGTACAGCTCCATTAGTGTTTCCCAAACAGTATAGAGAAGCAATTACTTTATACTATAAAGCTTTGAAAGATGGATATGATTCTCTTGTTTCAATGGAAAAATTTAAAAGATACTTATGGGATGATAATGGACCTATAAATTATGAGTTAGGTGTAAGGCATGTACCATCTCAACAACTAAAACCATTGTATTTTGTGACAGATGGTATATTATTAGCACCAAGGGAAAAGATGATAGAATGGAAATATTTTCATGGTTCTAATCCATATAGATATATATTAGATAAGAGGACAAGTATAGATATAGATGATGGGTTGGATTTAGCCTGTGCAAGAGCGTGGTTAGATATGGATGAGAGTGTATCACAAATAGATCCATATTCTATAGATGCAAATATTAATACTAAAAATTGATGTTGATAAAATGACAATACTGATATATTGTTAATTCTAGAAATAAAACATATTGAAAGAAGATAGATATAAGATATAGTTTTAAGAAGATATAATTGGATAGTGTCAAATGACATATGAAAAAACAAAAAGACACTTTTGTACATTGTAAACTGTAAATGTTTTATGATGAGATAGTCTGATGCCACTCTTGATGGCACAAAAAAAGAACTGTTGTAGGTTATTCACCGACGGCGAGGAACTAAAGAACAGTTCAGTTTTTCGTCGGGTACAGCAGTTTAGCAGTTCTTTTTTGTACCATCAAGGGCAGAGCCGTAAGGCGGTGGCTGGTTTGTTTACCTCTGGCTTAGAATCTAAGAACAGTTTTGCTGCATGCACAGTATTGTCTGTTGCCCCATTGCTATGAGGTATTGCCATTTACCCGGCATATTACCAGCTATGGCTAAACCAGAATCCTGTACAGGCGGCTTATATTTAAACTCTTTGTGTGGCCGCAGGAAGTTGTAAAGTAAACGCTCCATGCCATGTACTTTGACTTCTAAAAGACCGCTAGCCACGGTCTTTTTGTTTTCTGATATATTCTGGCAGCTTTGGTGACCATGGAAGAAGGTCTTCCAGAAATGAACGATCTGTATCATCCATATGTGCCGGTATCTGGGTCAGCAGATATTCAAAGTACTCATAAGGCTTTAAGTTATTAGCTTTGGCTGTCTCTGCTATGCTGTATATTATTGCTGAGGATGTCGCTCCATTGATTGTATCTATCATTTCCCAGTTTTTCTTGCCTATGCAGAAACCTCTTATTGCACGTTCCGAAGCGTTGTTATTCATTGGCACTTCTTCATCTTCAAGAAATATTCTCAGATATTTTTCCTGATTTAGTGCATAAGTTACAGCCTGTTTCAGTTTTGCAGTACTGGCTTTTCTTTCGTTTGATTTAAGGTACGCAAATAAAGCATCAACAAGTGGTTTTATTACCACCTGACGCTGTCTGAGTCTGTCTTCCGGCTTAAGCTCTTTCAGCTTCTCCTCCTCACGATAGATTGCCTGTATCTGTTTTATTACCAGATATGAAAGGCTTTCTTTCTGGGCAGCCTTTGGAACAGCCTTTAATGCCTCATCAAATTTCCTCCTGCAGTGTACCCAGCCCCCGGCTATCTTAAGGTCTTCAAGTTCCTTTTCTACTGTATGGTATACCCACATAAAACTCTTGGAACCTGCTGGTCTGCCGTTTTTGTTTACAAGCACAGGAGTCTCATCTGCCTGGATTACATGAAATCCATAAAGCTTCATATGAAGATAATCATACATTACTCCAAGGTATTCATCTGCAAGATGTATCATCCAGTTAGCTATGTTCTGGCGTGTTATCGCAAGTCCGTATCTCTCAAACTCTTTTTCAAGCCTGTATAAAGGTACAGCATTTACATATTTGCCATTCATGACTGCCGCTGCAAGTGATGGCGTTACAGGACTTGATGGCAGTAATCACTTTGGATGTGGGGCACGCTTCATATGTCCGTCTTCTTTACCGGCATATACACCTATATGATGCTCATCGACTGTTATCTTAGCCGGTGTAAAGTGATACCTTTTAACAACTGTATCCGGAAGCTGTTTCCATCCCTTTTCACCGAATTCTTCTTTTAATTCTTCTTCTGTCATGTAATGGTCTATTCGCTCAACAGGAAGTCCTTCCATATCCATGGCACGTTTGCAGGCTGTCTTCTTTCCATGTATGGCATTTATTTTCAGCTCTTCCGGCTCATTTGTATCAAGATCAGACACTGCTTCCGCTTCATTAAAGAATACTATCTTTCCATCTACTTCCATAAAACATATCTGGTTTGTATCAGACATTTTTTAGTCTTTCTTCCAAACCTGTTATTATTGGCAAGCACAAGCTGTTCCATCATTTTCTGCATCTTATCATTAAGTGCTTTTGTTTCTACTGTAAGAGTTTCCATCTGGTTCTGCAGATTAAGAAACATCTTGATAAGAAGTGACTTATCTATGCTGTTTAATTCTTCCTCTGTATACTTAATCTCCATAACCACATACTCCTTTTCATGGCATTAAGTATAGCAGAAATCGTGTTATTGTGCCACTTATGGCATTTGTCTGATTCGTCATTATGACGGTGGATAACACTTCTAAAAAGCCAGTTCGTCCTGATTATAGTTTTAACACAGGAATCAAGATAGAACTTTTGCAGGATTTCGTGCACTGATTTCGTTCACATTAATTAGTCTTGACAAGATAATAACAATGTAATATTGTAATAATAGTTGGAATTGAAGTTAATAGTCGGATTAGTCACAAGTGTATAGCAAATTTTAGAAATTTAGAGAAGGCGTGGTGAGTGGTTCGATGTTTTTTAAAAGAGTTATTTGTAGATTGAGTGTTAAATTGTATAGAGTAATATGAATGAGAGAGGTTATTGAGAGGTAGCCTCTCTAAAAAGCGTACCATAAAAATATAATTATGAAAGAGGAATGTATATGAAAATTGATTTTACACAATTAGGAATAAATACAATACAAAAACAGGTAAATCCAAGAGATATATTTATGGCATTAACAGGAAAAGATAATGCATATCAGTTTCCTAGAGATGTTCAGGGGGAAGTATGGAAACAATGGTTTGAGGTTAGAAATAACAAAGATACTATAATTAAGATGAACACGGGAAGTGGAAAGACTTTGGTAGCATTATTAATTCTACAAAGTTGTTTAAATGAAGGGGTTGGACCTGCTTTATATGTTGTACCTGATAGATATTTAGTAGAGCAGGTGATTTCGCAAGCCAAAGCATTGGGCATAAAAGTAACAGATAATGAATCTGATTTGGATTATCAAAGGAAAAAGGCGATTCTTGTTATTGGAATACAGAAATTAGTTAATGGAAAAAGTGTATTCGGATTAAGACAAGAAAATAATTATTCTATAGGAAGTGTTGTAATTGATGATATGCATGCATGTATATCTTGTATTCAAGAACAATTTTCTATCACTATATCAAGAGACGATGAGTTGTATAATTACTTTATAAAATTATTTTATGAAGATATGAATTTGCAGTCTGAAGGACGATTTAATGCAATAATTAATGATAATAATATTTTTGATAATATGTTGGTACCATTTTGGGCTTGGCAAGATAAAATGACAAATGTTTATCAAATGTTAATTCGAAATAGAGAAAATCCTGCTATAAAATTTAAAATAGATTTGATAAAAGATTGTTTGCAATTTTCACATTGTTATATTTCAACAAAAGAAATAAGTATAATTCCTAATTGTACACCTATACAGAAAATAACAAGTTTTGATGAAGCAAAAAGAAGGATATATATGAGTGCAACACTTCCAGATGATAGTCCTTTTTCAACAGTTATGGGAGTTGACTTCGATAAAAAAGTGACAGTAATCTCTCCAGAGAAAGCAAATGATATTGGAGAAAGATTAATAGTGGTCCCAAAGATTATTAATAGTGATATAACAGAAATTGAAATAAAAAATGAAATTGTTCAAAAATATAAGGATTATAATTTAATTGTATTGGTTCCTTCATATTGGATGGCTGAATACTGGAAAAAACAAGGTGCAATAGTATTAGATTCCAGTAACATTTCACAAGGAATTGAATTGATTAAAAAAAGTAAAAATGGTTTGTATGTTTTTGTTAATAGGTATGATGGAATTGATTTACCAGATGATGCGTGTAGGATAATAGTTGTAGATGGACTTCCTAATATAACTAATATGAATGATAAATATGAGCAAGATGTGGTAAGGAAGAGTACACGAATTCAAAGGGAACAAATTCAAAGAATAGAGCAAGGAATGGGACGAGGTGTCAGATCAAGTAATGATTATTGTTTGGTGTATTTATTAGGTAATAAATTAACGAATGTATTATATATAGATGATGGGTATAATTTTTTTAGTAACGCAACTAGAGAACAGTTTAAATTGTCTGAAGAGATGTGTGAGCAGATAGAAGGACAAAATATAGATGAAATTATTAATATAGGTGGATATTTATTAGAAAGAAACTCTAGTTGGAGAGAATTATGTAAAAATGCTACATTATCACTAGAATATGATAAAACAATAAATGTGAGTGATTATGCAATTGCAATGAGAAAAGCATTTAATTATGCATTGCATGGAGAGTATCAAAAGGCTGCAGATAAAATTAGTGAACTAGCAAATAAAGAACAAAATTTAAGATTAAGAGGTTATTATAAACAGATAATGGCTGAATATACAAATTTTTATGATCGAGATAGTGCACAAAGAATATTAAAATCGGCAAAAAAAGATAACATGGAAATTTTAAATCCCTTAGAAGGAATTCAATTTACAAAGTTTTCAACAAATGGTTTAAATCAAGCACAAGCGATTATTAATAATATAATGGAGAAAAATATTGAACCTAATAAATTGGTTTTATGTGTTGATGAGATACTTGGAGATTTGAAGTTTGAGAAAGGAACATATAAAAAGTTTGAAAATGCTATAAAGAGTGTTTTTGAGTTAATTGGATATAAAGCAAGGCAGCCGGAGAGAGAAACAGGTAAAGGTCCGGATAATTTTGTGTTTTTAGGATCGGGTAGTTATTTAATAATTGAATGTAAAAATGGAACAATTACGGATACGATTTGCAAAGAAGATTGTAACCAGTTGAATGGATCATTTTCTTGGTTTAAAGAAATATATAAAGAGGAAGATAGTGGTTGTATTCCTGTTATGATACATAATAGTGATGTGTATAAATATGATTGTTCCCCATTATCACAGACTAGAATAATGACACCGGAATTATTGAAGGTTTTTAAGGATAATGTGAGAAAGTTTGTAGTTGCAATTACTCAAACAAATAATTTTAACAATGTTGAAAATATAAATAGCATAATTAAAACATATAAATTGGATAAAGATTCAATTATTAAAGAGTATACGACACAATATCGAATTGAGCGTAAATAATACAATGGTAATTTAATAAATGTGTATTAATGTTATATACTCTTATAAAGAAAACTAAAGGTGTGAGAAAAGAAAAATAATTGTGAGTTATCAGAGGAATAGTAAATGCTGTTCCTCTGATGCTAAAGATGAGGAGGAAAGATGAATAATATATTGTATGATATCTTTATAACAATTGTATCTGGACTATCTGGAGCAATTTTTGGAGCAATAATTCCAAGGCTGATAAAAGATAAAAATGATACACCACAAATTAACATTGAAAAAACAATTAGTATTTTCAAAAATACAAGTTGATCAAAAACAGTATATAGTTGATAGTAGAGAAAGTCAGAGAAAGAGCAATAAAAGTAATAACAGAAAGCAAAATTTAAGCGGAGGAGAAATAATATTTTGTTATTTATTAATTGCTGCAGTATTAGTAAAGTTTTTCTTAAAATATGAAAGACAGATTAATCTGTTTACATTATGTACATTTGTTTTTTTGGAAACTACTTTTATCACAACTGCTGCTATTACATTGAAGAAATACAGTATAGATAAGTCAATAAAGCATATATTACTGTTTAATATTGTAGCTACAATATGTGTACCCATTATATTGTATTTTGAACAAAATCCTATATTGGGTCAGATGATTAATAAGAAGGAAATATTAGGCAAGATAGAAACTTCAGGAATATTTACATTGCTTTTTGGCTCATATACATTTGCTTTTTACTATATCAAATAATTGGTTTGGTTATTTTAATGGCATTTATGACTTTTACATTGTTTGGATTAATGCATGTATTGTCTTTGATTAATCTAGCTTTAAAGAATCGATTTAGTAAAATGTGGAGTTGGATTTTTAGAAAGACACTAGTCTTTTGTGAATCTTTTAAATTATATATGATTATTGGAATTTCTTTATTAGTGTTAAGTGTTTTGTTTGTATCAGGTATTTGATGATAAATATAACATTACTTTACAAAAGATTATTGAAAATTATACACATTATTTATTTGTCAATGATGGGTATGGGGATGTTGTGTATGAATCTAGAAATAATATTGGTGAAAATTCGGATAAATCTACAGATATTAAATTGATAAATGTTTATCATAAAATTCAAGCAAACAATAAAGGTATTGTATACACAGATAGTAAAGCTGTGCAGAGTAGAAATCGCACAATAGTTACTTTTTCAAAAAATGAAAATTTAGCAGGTTTGCAAGTTGCAGACTTTATTGCATATAATATAATTAAATATGAACAATGCAAAGTTAATCATCAGATTACTGATTTTATGAAAAACATTCATAGAATGTCGTATAACGGAGGACATTCATTAACAGAAAAAGATCAGCGTTCATTTTGGGGAATGAGAGTACTTCCTTCATATTTAAGAATGGAAGAATTGTTATCATCTAATAAATCTTTAAAAAATGCATATAGTAACTTAAAAAAAGATAGAAATAAGTTAAACAAAGAAGTAGAAAAGAATAAAACAGAGATAATGCAATTAAAGGAACTGATTGAAACACTTGAGAGTGATAATAAGAAATTAAGAGAGCAAATGAAAATTATTGACATTGATAAAAAATATTGATATCATATCAATGATGACTTTATATCATACCCATTGGGTGTCTGCTTACAGTATGTGGTGGATGGTTAGCCGTTGATATAATATCATCAATAAAGGAGTATTTAAACGAGCTGATTTAGAGAGGATCTTAAGTGTATCCTCTCTATTTTCTTATTGTGTTAATAATAAAAGTTGTAAATATTATGAGTATTATATATAGCATTTGCGGCTAAAAAACTATTAATATCAACACAGCCTTATTCCGCCATGTTATATTTACTGAAGGAGCGGGAACTATCCGTGTAGGCGAAGATGTTAAAACTTATAAAGCTGGCGACATTTAGTCAAACTCAACATTACAACAGGTAGATGAGTTTGGTAAGCTATATTGTCAACTTATTATGTCATAACATGTAATAATCAATATGCAAAAATATAATAAAAGTTAAATATGATGATTAAAATGTAGACAAAAACAGCAGCATGATTTTGATAGATGAGGAATAGGATAATGAATGTTGAACTTATATTTGATATAATTCAGGCAGTAGGAACTATAGGGGCAATTGGATTTTCAACAATTCAGATAAGAAAAGATAGAATTATTCGTGAAAAAGAACAGGCTTTGCGTATAGTCTGTTGGATATCGGATATTGAAGTAAATCAAAAAGAGTCAGGTCGTATAGTTGAAATAATGAATGAATCTCATGAACCTATATATAATGTTGCAATTTCAATAGATTGTGTACATTATGATGAAAAACATGTAGATAGAATAAATGACGAATGTTCATATTTTCGTATCATTCCACCAGGACATTATTTAACGCGAGTTAAGTATGGAGGAGGTGGTATGCACGCACAGTTTGGGGCATCGATTAGCTTTACGGATTCAAAAGGAAAATATTGGTATAGAGATTCATGGGGAAGGTTGTTTAAGAAGAAAGAAAATGCGATATTCACAAGAAATATACCATTACCAGTAGGATCAGATAAGTTAGAAAAATGTGACTAAGTGTAAATAGCATGTTGAAAATCAAGGAGAATTATGAAGAAGAGATATCAAATTTTTGTTAGTTCAACTTATAAAGACTTAATAGAAGAACGACTAATTGTAAAGAAAGCAATTTTGGAAATGAAACATTTTCCTGCAGGAATGGAAGAATTTCCAGCATTGGACAAACCTCAAATGGAATATATAAAAGAAATGATAGATGAAAGTTCATATTATATATTAATATTGGGTGGATATCTAGGAAGCATAGATAAAGAAACAAATAAAAGTTACACATATATGGAATATGAATATGCGTTGAAAAAGAATATTCCAATACTTGCAATTATTAGAAAAGATGAGAGTGGAATAGAATGCAAGGAAAATGGCGAAAGAAGACAGAAATATTTAGATTTTGTTTCAGAAGTTGAAAACGGTAGACTTTGTAAATACTATAAAGATAAAGAGGAACTAGGAGGAATTATTCATTTTGGTATGAATAAACAAATAGAAAAATACCCTCAATTAGGGTGGATAAAAGAGGAGATTAAGAATAATAGATTTGATGATGATTTGCTTCTTAAGGGAGATATAATTGAAGAATTTCATATAGGAAAGGAAATCTACAATTATTATAATCAATATATAGAATTTAAAGTTTTATCAACAGTAACTAAAAAAACTTTTTTGAGATATGGAGCAAGTTCACAAGGAACATTTAAATTAATAATAGGATTTCCAGGACATAGTAGTGCATATAATTTATATAACTATGTAGATAAAGAATTTTTAGATAACTATGGAGTTTTACTTGATGATGTTGTTATGCAAGTTTCTTTTGCAAAACTTGGTAATATAGATGAAGTATTATTATTCTTTTCATATGGGAATAAAGGTTATTATATGAAAACAAAAATATTTAGAATAAGTAATATTGGAATTCAACAAATTGCAACGATAAGAGGACAAAGCTTTATGTATGTTGATTATGAAATAAGTGTTCCAATAGGAAGTCAAGGAATAACTATGAACTATGTATATGTTAATGAAAGAATTTATGAATTAAAGGATTTAAGTGAAAAGTTTTAGCATAACAGTGATATTAAATGTATTAATAAATATGAGGAGTTATTTAATGTACAATATGGTTAGTTCATTTTTAGGTATAACATTTAATTATGAATGTAAGGTTTCTGATATAATATCAGGCATATCAATATTGTTAGTAATAGTTGGTGGAATATTTGGATTTATTCAATGGCGTAAAAATATTAAAATAAAGAAAGCATCATATATAAATGAACTTACAGAAAAAATCAGATCAGATTTAAATATAAAAAACACTGTTTATATGATTGATTATGAGAAAGAATGGTATAACAAAGAATTCCATGATAGTGGTAGCAAAGAGCTTAATATGGATAAGACATTATCATATTTTTAATATATATGCTATCTTAAGAAAAAAATATTATTTCAGGAGCAGAGTTTAAATTTTTTGAATATGAGGTTGTGAGGATATTAAAAAACAATCAAGTGATTGATTATTTATATAATATTTATCACTATTCTTTTGAAACACATACGCCAATTACATTTTATTATTTGCTTGATTATGGTAAAAAAAATGGATTTTTAGATAAAGATTTTTTTGATCTTAAATCATATAAGTGGAATTCTAATTATCATAATTATATAGAATTTAATGATAAAAATATAAAAAAGAACATGAATGTTACAAAAAAATTAAAGATATATGCGATATTCGCAATATATATATTACTTCCAATATTGATTAATTGCTTTTTATATATGTATGTCATTGTAACAAAAAGTAAGTGGAATCTTTTGTCTATAGATGGATATTTTTCATATTTAGGAGCTGTTCTAGGCGGTTTTGTGACTTTGTTCGTTCTTTATTTTACTATAAAAAACGAAAAAGAAAATATAAAAGAAGAGCGAAAGTTGAATATAAAGCCTTATTTATATTGTGATTTGTTAAATTATGATAAAGATAAATGGAAAATTAATATAGATAATTGCGTTAATGATTATGGAAAAATAGAATGGTCAATGAATAATTTTTCTAACAATATAGCAAATAATATAAAAATTATAGAAGAATATTCAGAAGTTGAAGGTAAAAAGATTTCATCTTCTGATATGGATAAATATGGAGTTCAAATATTTACAGTTTTACTGCAAGATAATATTTTTTTACCACCCAATGGAGTTAAAATATGGAAAACAAACTTTACATTGATAAAAGATAAATCTGGAGATTTTATTATAAAAAATGGAGCGTTTATGTTTATGCATAGGATAATTTATCAGTATTCTGATGCACCAAATGATATTTTATATAAAGGAATGTTTTCATTTGAGATTAATATAAATATAGATCGTCAGGGAAAAGCATATTTCTTTGTTGAAAGTATAAATAACTCTATTATAGAGTGATAGGATATGATATGATTAAATGTACTCTGTTGGTAAAAGATATAATGTGATTTTATATGGATATAACAAATAAAAATTGAGGGATTTTTATGAACAAAGGATTTGAAAGTTATATAAAAGATTATTCTTGTAATTTTTTGGAATTGAGTAATTACGCTAAAGAAAAAGATATTGTGGACAAATATTATTCATCAGCAAATGAGAAGTATGGAAAATTCTTCAAAGAGAGAAATGATTTAGATATAGAAAAATTTGCAATAAGGCACTATAGGGCCAAAAAAGAGATGTATAATTCTGCTCAAATGCTTATTGAAGCAAAAAAAAATAAGAATATGGAGTGTATTATTGGATATTTCTTTTTATGCTATTATGCTTTATTTCATGCTATGCAATCATTATTATTTTTAAATTCCGATTTAGATAATGATAGAGTTCTTGACTTATCACATAATGATGTAAAAAAATTTTTTAAAAATTACTATTGTAAAGGTAACAAATCTATTATGCCGGCAGAAATAATAGATTTATTTATGTTATTGAAAGAATACAGAGAACTGTATTCTTATAGTATGCCTTTTAATAATCCGTCGGATGTTACATTTCAAATTGAAAAATTAGAGTATTACATTAGACTATGCTTTCAATTAGTTAGTCTTAATTCATTTATTATATATAATGTAAAAAAAGACTATATAACTCACAATATCAACACAAATATCAAAAAATATTTTGAAAGATGTTGTTATAAAAAAGATCCTATTAGTAAAAAATTAATTAAAGATGATGCTGATAAGAATTTTTGGAGGGAGTTTAATTTATATGGAATGGATTTTTTTCCATATGCATTAGGAATAGAACATGATATGGATGAATATGGAGGTTATGACTATTATTTATTAGAACAATTAGGATTTAAAGAGTATGATTCAATAAGAGGAAAGGCATTTAATTTTGTTTATGATGCTATTACATAAAAATATTATTATTGGCTCATGTGGCAATTAATGCAGTCCTGTATAGGAATTGTTTTACTACATATGAGATTGTAATCTATTTGTTTGTAAATAAATATTTTAAATTCAGATTATGAATATTAATGAGTTTCATCAAACAAAGAATTTTTACTACTTTAGGTTATTTACATTCGAGGTTAATTCAAATACCGATATTCTGATATTAAAGAAGGGCGTACAGAAACAACGAATTACGATTATGATAGTAGTCAGTATAATGACGAATTAGTCTCTGAAAAGATGAAGAGAGACAGATTAAAATTCTTGTCATTATTCGTAGCCGATACACCACAGGAGATAGACAGACTGGTAGAGATATTTCCAGACTTGGAATCAGTGCGCCGTGATATTAATGAGTATTTGGAAAGACCGGGGGAGGTGCTCAGTATGTTTTCAGAGGCGTTGAGAATATTGGATAGAAATACGGCGGAGTTGATGGTCGACAGAATGAAGGATGAGATTGTGGACTTGAAGGAGCAGAATGATGAGCTGAAGGAAGAAGTGCAGAGATTGAAGAAACTTTTAGAAGAACAGAATAAGTAATTATAACAAATGCAGTTATCATATTAATCATGGTAACTGCATTTGTATTTTTAAAATATGTATTTTTATCTATAGTCCTGCAGAGTAGGAGTTGTGTTGACTCCGAGCGGAGTAGTTACCCCAGTAGCAGTCGTTACTTTATAAGTTATAGTCAGTTGTGAACCAGGAGCGATACCTATACCAAACATATAAGCTACCTGATGGCCATGGTATTCATTCATGTGCATTTTTCCTCCATTACTTGCCTTAAAGTCGGATATTGTTCCGCCGGCTGGAGCAAATATGTGTGCATAACCACTTATTCGGCCGCCGTAGTTACCAATTATATATGTACTTCCGTTAGTAATATCATCGTTAGTAATTACATTGCCATATGTAGCTGTAACCTCATAGGTACGGGTTCCATCATCATTGATGACTGGTTCGCTTATTTCTGTATTGATATCTAAAAACCATCCAAGTTTACAAGGATCAGTGAAATTAAAATATATACCGGTTTCCGGGTTTTCAGGATCTAAGTTTAGTGTGCCGGCATATCCTGCATTACGGACTAATTCCTGTTCATCGGCGTCCTTCATCCACATCATTACAGTACGTTTTTTTGCACCGTCGGCTAATATTTTATAATAGTCACTGACTTTCTTGATATCAAAATTGTCAACAAGCTTAGCCATGGCTGTTTTAGCCGTCTCAGAAAACAAATCATCAACATAATTATTGCTTTCGTTCATAGTGCTTGCATGAGAAGCATCAAGATATTTATAATACATATCGTACTGCAAAACCTTAGTAGCATTTTCACTTGTGAGTTCTGTTCCATCTGACAATGTAATATCACCTACAATGCCGAGTAAATCCTGAATAATAGTAGGTGTCAACGAAACTACTCCATCAACATTTTCATTGTTTCGCTCTTCATAGGCGACAGCCCATATATATCCGGTTCTTTCAAAGTCAGGATCAAAACATGCATCTCGAGGATTATATATCCATGCACCAAACAATTCATATTCTAAATCGGTTATCTGTGAGTTCGCAGATGTATGCTGGGCAAGAACTTTAGGTTCGCTTTGGAAATCACCAATTGTTAATACTCCATCTCTTATGCGGATTGTTCCTATAGAACCAGGGAAACCACCGGATGCTCTGAGTTCAGAAGAATTCTGCGCAGTCAGAAGGTATGTTCTGTCACTTCCGTCTCCGACAAATGTCTGGAAGAGTGGCAGAAATTCTTTGGCATCATCATAAGATGTTGTCATAGAAACAAGCTGATCAGCATATTCAGAAATCATGCTGTTTAATCCCATTGGCAGATTGATATTTTTCATGGTTTCTGATATTTCATCTATTTTAGGTTCAATATCTTCAAGTAAAGCTATATATGCATTAATTGTTGATATGCTGAACCCATCGTCAACTTTAAGTCCTGACATAGGATAATCACTCAATACCTGAATTGCTGGTCTTACTATTTCTGAAGAAGCATCATTTACAGCATTAAGTAACTGTTTCACAGAGGTCATATATCCTTTAGTTGCAGGAAATTTAGCTGCAAATTTCCATATACCGCCATCCATGGTCTGGTTGAGTTTTGTTACCGACTCATCAAGCATATCGCATGCTGAAAGTGCAGCCTCCGGGTTCTGTGCCTGTACTGCTGACATAACATTTTTAAGATTACCTTTAAGTTCATATGCCTGCTGTTTTACATTATTAACTTCTTTCTTTGCAACATTAATTCCTATTGCACCAGTTATTCCTAAAGCAACAAAAATGCAGGCAATAACTATCAATGCAATCCGGAGTTTATGACTTTTTTTATGTCTTTTGTGAGAGTGATGGCTATGGTGATGTTCATGGTGGACATGATACTCATTTTCATACGCAAAGCTCTCATCAGTATCTTTAGAATCAGAGAATAATTCTTCCATTAGTTCCTCCTTGTAAATTTGCTATTTAAATATTGTGTATAAATCACAATGTCTCAGTATAACAGATATTTATTTGGTTTACAATAAAATACCGTTCGCGAAATAAAATCAACCGATTACGACATAAAACCGACAGATTACGACATGTATATTTACAACAGCATATATGTATGATACTGTGAGTATACAAATGTGCATGTTTATTAATTCAGAGGAGGTAGAACACTAGTGTCGTATATTTTATGGAGATTAAAGAAGAGAAAAATTATTATAACGCAGCCATGCGTCAGATTAATGGGGATTCATTGTGTTTAAGTACATATCAGTATCTTAAGAAGAATGAGGAGTGGGCTGGAAGGTATGAGGATTTTCTAAAGGGAAAGAAATCACTTCCTTTATTGTATGATCCATTTTTTAAGAAGATATTCAATCCAACGGAGCGAGGGGACAGACTGTCGGAGCTGGTGAGCTGTCTGTTAGGGCAGAAGGTTACTGTGCTTGAGGTGTTTCCAAATGAGGATTCACAATTTCTTGGTGTGATGATTATTATGGACATGGTTGTGCTGATGGCTGACGGAAGTATCGCCAATATAGAAATCCAGAAGATTTCGTATGACTTTCCGGCAGAGAGAATATCATGTTATTCGGCAGATCTTGTACTTCGCCAGTATAAAATGATTACAGGCAAGAATCAGGTGGGAAAGCATGAGCTATCAATGAATGGTTCTTCAAAACCGTCATATAAGGATATGAGGAAAGTTCATACGATTATTCTTTTTGAAGACAGTAATAAAAGCCTTATCAGTGATATGGACAAGGCACTGTATTTTCATGTTGGAAAGACGAAATTTAATACAGGAATAAAGATAGAACTTTTGCAGGATTTTGTTCTGGTAAGCCTTGACACATTCAGAAAATACCGATATTCTGATATTAAAGAAGGGTGTACAGAAATAACGGATTACGATTATGACAGTAGTCAGTATAATGATGCATTAGTATCTGAGAAAATGAAAAGAGACAGATTAAAATTCTTGTCATTATTCGTAGCCGAGACACCGCAGGAGATAGACAAACTTGTAGAGACATTTCCTGATCTGGAATCAGTACGCCAGGATATTAATGAGTATTTGGAAAGACCTGGGGAGGTGCTCAGTATGTTTTCGGAAGCGTTGAGAATATTGGATAGGAATACTGCAGAGTTGATGGTCGACAGAATGAAGGATGAGATTGTGGATCTGAGGGAGCAGAATGATGAACTTACAGGGAGAATTGATGAACTGGAAGAGCAGACATATGGGTTGAAGGCTGAAAAGGAAGAATTGACAGTTCATACAGATAAATTGGAAGCGGAAAACAATGCTTTAAAAGTCTCATCTGACCAGAAAGATGCTGAAATAGCAAGATTAAAGAAACTATTGGAAGAACAAAATAAGTAGTTATTGCAGATGCAGTTATCACAGTAGAGTGGTAGCTGCATCTTTATATATACTTTGACAGGAGATTATTATAAGGGTATTAGTAGATTATTAGGCATAAAGTAAATGTATTAAAGAATAGAAATTATGATGTGGTTATAAAATTAAAAGAAGATAAAGATGGTAATATTGAAATGGATTTTGAACTATCTCAACAAAAAGTTTATAAGGTATGAGTAAGAGGCTTAATGTTGATAAAATAAAAATATTATGATAGTCTAATTAAAGACGAAATTGAAACGATTAGACAAATTGATTTAATGATGTATTATAAACTCATTAGCTAAAAGAGAAGGGAGAAAATACATGTCAGATAATAATAAATATATTCCATATAAGTTAGAAACACATTTAACGGAAATATGTGGGGAAGATCCTATATATGTGAACCTTTTGGATTCCTGGCATATTAATAAAAAGACATGTCTTAATTTATTAAGTGATGTTGTATTTAATTATCCTCATTATACAAAGCATGATATATCACACAGTGAGGCGATAATAACTAACATAGAGATGCTGCTTGGAGAAGAAGCAATACGAAGCTTGTCTCCAACAGATACATGGTTATTATTAAATGCTGCATATCTTCATGATCTGGGAATGGTAATTGACAATAAAATAATAGAACAAAACTGGGAAACACAGGAATTTCAGGATTATTTACACAGGTTAGAAAATTCAAATGACTCATCATTGTCAGAGAGTGCTAAATATATTAATTCACTCGAGAAAAATCTAAAAGATAATAAAGATGTGAGAGCATGGCCTGTCAGAGTCAGAAAAGCAGTAACTATTATAATAGCAGATTATTATAGAAGTGGGCATGCAAAAGAATCTCAGAATTATATACAAAATATGAAGAACAGACTGCATATTGATTTAGAATATAATGGATTGATACAGCATCGATTAATACTGTTATTGTCGGATATTGCCTATATGCATAATGAATCCAGTATGAAAATTCTTGAGTTAGATTATAACACAAATGGATTTAATGCTGATTATGCACATCCAAGATTTGTGGCTTTAATGTTGAGAATGGGTGATTTGTTAGATGCAGATAATAATAGATTTAACTTGGGAAATGAGATTATATTTGGAGAAATTCCTAATTCATCTCAAAATCATTTAAAAAAGCATATGTCAACGAGACATATATTAATTACACCAGATAAAATTGAATATAGAGCAGATTGTGCAGAAGCAGAGGTTTACAGGGAAACACGAAATTTTTTGACATGGCTGAAAGAAGAGGTGGAATTCTGGGCACTAAATTGGAAAGATATAATGCCTGAGAATATAAATGGAAGTGCGCCTAAATTAGGGAAATGTGAGTTGTTATTAAAAGGAGTTCCAGATATTCAGGGACTATCTGATTTGCGGTTTTCTATGAGTTCAGAAAAAGCATTTGAAATTATTGAAGGTGCAAATATATATGATGACAATTTCATTTTTTTAAGAGAGGTAATTCAGAACGCACTTGATGCCTGCAAGATAAGAATGTGGAGAGATATTTCTGAAGGACATTATAAAAGTTGGATAAAAAATAAAGTAGACAGCAGTCTGCAGCCATATGACATTAATCAGAAAGTAATGAATAATTATGGGGTAGAGATAAATTTAACTAAATATGATAAACATAATATTAAAATTATTATTAAAGATAATGGTATAGGTATTTCAATTCCACAGTTTAAGAAAATATGTAATGTAGGAGAAAGTTATTCGAATGATAAGGCTAAAAAGAATGAAATATCAGGTATGCCCAAATGGCTTAAACCTACAGCTGGTTTTGGAATAGGATTACAGTCTGTATTTTTAGTAGCTGATTATTTTGAGATTTATTCAAAGGCGGATAATGAAGAAGGAATATATGCCAGGGTTGAATCAGGAAGAAAAAAAGGATATGTGCAGCTTAGTAAATCTAATAAGTTAAAGCATCAGGGAACGGAAATACATGTAATTATATCAAAGGAACTGCAGTATAGATATTCTTATAATAGCAAGACCAGCGAATATATTGAAAATAAATATGATCCATTTGCGTATGAAATAGATCCTATATATTATAGGATATGGGACGAGCTGCGTGAGAATGTAAATGGAACATATTTCCCTATAAAATTAAAATTTGATGGTAAAGAAATTGATACTATAATAGGTAAAGGGTTTGAACAGTTAGAAGAGAAACCATCAGATGGCAGATATAATTATTCTATAAATAATTATGGTATGAAGTTATGGGATAATGACACAAATACTAGTTTTTATATTAAACTAAATGAATACAATGAAAACTATATTGAACAGTTTTTCTTTAAAGGAATGTCGGTTAAAACAGATTCGATATTTAGAATAAAAGGATTTGCATTAAAAGTTGATTTTTATGGACTTGATACCAAGAAAACATTAAGTCTGGATAGAAAAAGAATAAGGAGAGAAGCATATAATGATATACAAATTATAATTGATAATGCTTTTAAGTTTTACAAAAAGAAAATAAAAGATTTAATATTTAAAGAAAACAATATTAAAGAAAAAAATTTATATAATCAAATATATGTACTATGGTGTAGTTATGATTTAAAAGAGAAAAAGGAACTTCTTGATAATAATAAACAGATATTTGATTGTATAACTAAAACAGTGCGAGTGATAAAAAATATTGATAATAGGTATTCGGAAGATGAGATGGACTTTAAGAATATTATGAATGATTTGAATAATGTTGCATTTATTTATAATATACATGATTATGAAGAGCATTCATCATTGCACGGTGATTTAGTGCTTAAGACAAATGAAATTATACAAGTCCTAAATAACAGTGAATCAGAATGTAAATTTAAAGTAATTGTTGTAGATAGAGATTTTTATGCTTTATTCAAATCCGAATTTTGCAGTAATATTCAGATTATACAGAAAGATGATAATATTGTTTACTTGAAGTCATATTCAGACGAAAATAAAAAACTGCCGGGTGTATTGGATGAAAATACTAAAGATAGCATACTCAGAGATTTAGTTGTAAAAAACAATTCACCTGATATTATTCATGAATTTTATGATGGAATGTTAAGACGCTTTATTTTAGGGATTGACGAATATCCATCAATATTATCAAGGGAAGTTCCGTTTGGCATTGGTGGAGACTGGCACAGGAGTAAAGGATATATTATATCTCCCGTTACAAGTATACAATGGGAAAAGTATGCACTGTTAAGCAAGGAACAGTTTATTGAATCTATTAGTAATTCAGAAGAGTTTCAAAGGTTGGTAAAATATGTATATGAGCATCAATTAGATAAATGTAATAATAGTCAGGAAAAAATAAGAGAAGAGTATATAAGACTTATAGGAGATATATATGATGCTTGTTCAAAGTAATCCCCCTTTACAACATTGCCATATCTCCCGTATAATAATCTAATAATTACATTAAAGAAAAGGAAACACCCCATGAGTTTACTTACAGTAACCGGACTTACACACGGATTTGGCGACAGAGCGATATTTAACAATGTATCTTTCCAGCTTAACAGGCTTGATAAGATTGGATTAGTGGGAGCCAACGGCGAAGGTAAATCCACATTTATGAATATAATAACAGGCAAGCTTATGCCTGATGAGGGAAAGGTTGAGTGGGCAAAGAATGTCAGAGTCGGATATCTCGACCAGCATGCTGTGCTTGAGAAGGGCATGACAATCCAGTCAGTGCTTGCATCAGCATTTGATTTCCTGTATGACATGGAGAATCAGATGAATGAGATATATGCCGGGCTTGGCGACGCATCACCGGAAGAGATGGACAAGCTGATGGCGGAAGCGGGAACTATTCAGGACCTTCTTACAATGCATGATTTCTATATGATAGATGCGAAGGTTGAGGAAGTTGCAAGAGCATTGGGACTATCTGAACTTGGACTTGATAAAGATGTAACTGAGCTTTCAGGTGGTCAGAGAACTAAGGTACTGCTAGGCAAGCTTCTTCTTGAAAAACCGGACATTCTTCTTCTTGATGAGCCTACTAACTATCTTGATAAGGAGCATATTGAGTGGCTTAAGAGATATCTTCAGGATTATGAGAACGCATTTATACTGATATCGCACGATATTTCATTCCTTAACAGTGTTATAAATGTTATTTATCATATGGATAATCAGGAGCTGAACCGTTATACGGGTGATTATGATAATTTCCAGAAGGTGTATGCTGTAAAGAAGGCGCAGCTTGAGGCAGCTTACAATAAGCAGCAGCAGGAGATTGCGGAGCTTAAGGATTTCGTTGCAAGAAATAAAGCACGAGTTGCCACAAGAAATATGGCGATGTCAAGACAGAAGAAGCTTGATAATATGGATATTATTGAGCTGGCAGCAGAGAAGCCAAAGCCAGAGTTTAATTTCAAGACAGCGAGAACACCGGGAAGATATATTTTCCAGACACACGACCTTGTAATTGGTTATGATGAGCCGCTTTCAAGTCCGCTTAATTTAGAGATGGAGCGAGGCCAGAAGATTGTGCTTACAGGTGCTAACGGTATCGGTAAATCTACATTGCTAAAGAGTATATTAGGACTTATCAAGCCTCTGTCAGGTGATGTTGAGCAGGGCGATTATCTTGAGATAGGATATTTCGAACAGGAGACTCCTGCTGGAATTGAAACTACATGTCTTGAGGAGATATGGCAGGAGTTTCCAGGATATACACAGTATGAGGTTCGTTCAGCCCTTGCCAAATGTGGTCTTACAACCAAGCATATCGAGAGCAAGGTTAAGGTTCTTTCTGGTGGAGAACAGGCAAAGGTGCGTCTGTGCAAACTGATTAACCGGGAGAGCAACATTCTTGTACTTGATGAGCCTACTAACCACCTTGATGTGGATGCCAAGGATGAATTAAAAAGAGCCCTTATGGCATATAAGGGCAGCATACTTATGGTCTGCCACGAACCAGAGTTCTACGATGGTCTTGCGACTGATGTGTGGGACTGCGGAAAGTGGACAACACGTATTTAATCATTAAAGTACTCAGGGAACATTTTCCTGATTGCATCAATATTTTCAGAATATCTGCTCATATGTCTCTGCGATATGTGGGCAGCTTTTTCTTTGTCTTTCTTCTCGATGGCAGCTACAAGTTCTCCATGGTCTTTCAGGATTCTACCTGTTTCTTTGCATCTGAAGCTTAAGACTGTAGTTCTGTCAAAATGTGGTGCCATGCTTTCTACAAGGTTGTACCATACAGTTTTGCCACACATTTTATACAGACTTCCGTGAAATTCTTTATCAAGTGTGAAAATCTTTTCTTCATCACCTCGTTTGATATACATTTCCCATAAAGCTACATTTTCATATAATGAATCAAGCTGGTTCTTTGTCAGTATATCACATGCTTCAACTGCAAGCTGTGCCTCAAGTACACAGCGTAAGTCGCGGAGCTGTTCTACAATATCTGAATTAACATATGATACAAATGCTCCAATCTTAGGCTTTATCTCTATCAGTTTTGACTGTGCAAGTTCTAATTCTGCTTCGCGTAAAGGATTATTGCTGACATTCATAAGTGAGCAGAGTTCAGGTGCTTCAAGCTTCTGGCCTGGCAACAGGTTAGTGTGGACAATGTTGTAAATAAGCTGTCTTAGTACATAATCTTTAGCTGCTTCACCTTCTGATTTTTCTGTAATATTTAACATAAATACCCCCAAAAATGTTAATGATATATATTTTATAGCATAGTTTAATTAGAGTGTCTATTTTTTAATATTTAATATTTTATATCATGATATATATTATATAGTATAAAATATATAACGAAATTATCTTCTCATGCAGAATGAAGCTGATAGTTATTTTTGATATCTATAATATCTTATTGATATATAAGTTGCATTGTGATATTAATAAAGTATAAGAATTTATATAATTCTTACATCTTAAGCAGAATCTGAATTCTTAATAGCCTCGGATGATGCTTATCACGCCAGACATTCATTTATGCATAGTCATATATTAATGTCATCCGGCAGTAACCCCATAACCTATAATTTAATAATGCAGGCTTGTATTAGGTACTTGCAGATGCTAATATACTTACATAGGAACTATTAGTATATGTGCGTGGATATCAGCCTGTGAAAGAGACGAGGAGGATATCTATGGCAGAGAAAAAAGACAATGTAGCAGTTAAATTCAAGGACAATGTGTTCTGCATGCTGTACAGGGACAAGAGGAATCTCTTAGATTTGTACAACGCACTTAATAATTCGCACCATACCAATGTGGATGAGCTTGAGGTTACGACATTGAATGGCGGTTCGTATATGAAGTATAAGAACGATGCTTCATTTTTACTAACCATGAACCTGTACATGTTCGAACAGCAATCCAGCAAGAATCCTAACATGCCGTTAAGATTTTTGCATTATCTGTCTGATGTATACAGAAATATGTACAGCAATGACATGCTTCACCGAAGGAGTATGATAAAGCTTTCTGTGCCACATTTTGTGACATTTTATAATGGCTTGGAGAAATGGATAGAGACAGATGAAGTGATTAAGCTGTCAGATATGTTTGAACTGCCGGTTGACAAGCCGGAGATAGAGATTGAGGTGCGTGTTATTAACATTAATGGGAATGCAGATATCTTAAAAAGGTGCAAAACCCTTCATGATTATATGACATTTGTTAATAAGGTAAGGCATAAAACTGATGTTGACAAGCTGGATATCAGAACAGCTGTTATTAAAGCTATAGACGAATGTATAGCGGAGGGCATACTTGTCGATTTCTTTGAGGAGCACAGAGAGGAGGTTGTAGAAGTGAGTATATATGATTATGATGAGGAAAAGACCAGAAAAACTCTGTTTGAAGAGGCTAAGGAAATGTGCAGGGATGAAGTTGAGGCGGAAGTAAGGGCTGAAGTCATGGCTGAGGCTAGGAAAGAGTTTGAGAGAGAAGTCAAGGCAGAAGTCAGGAAAGAGCTTGAGGGAGAACAGCAATTAAAGTTAGTAAATATCATTATAAAGAAAGTCAAGAAAGACAAGTCACTTACAACAATTGCATCTGACTTAGAAGAGGATGTGGCGGATATCCGACCAATATATGAGGCTGTGATGGAAGCTACGCCTGATTATGATGAGAAAGCAATTATTAAGAAATTGAATACGCTCAATAATTAATTGAAGGGGACAATTATATAACTATATCAGCATCAAAAAAGCCCGTAGAAGCAGATTCTACGGGCTGTTGTAATTAATAGTTGTACAAATATAGTACTCAATCAATTATGCATCTTTTTCTAATTCCGATGCAATTGTTGAAAATGGTTTGTTTTTCTTGGCTTTAGATATAATCCGACACATACGGAATTCTATGGAAAAGTATGTCATCCAGATGTTCAACAGCTTCATCTGATGCCTGTATCTTGTCCATGACGTGAAGCTTTTCAGCAGTCTTGTAACCAAGCATTAATGTAGTTAATGTGCCGATTGACATAGATACTTCGTAATCAGGCTGCTGTTCGGTTTCAATACATCTGCCATTATCAAAAAGGTATGTAAAGTAACCGTTGTTCCATGCAAGGAGGTCATCTTCTATGTAGAAGCGTATACATACAGAAGGCTCGTCCGGGTCGCATGCATATTTGGCAAAGAATTGTCTGATATCAATAATTCGACCCATTGTGTATGGGCGGATTGTCTCTTTAATATCGCTGTCATCGAGTTCAAATGCGATTGGCTCACTGTAGTAATTGTTTCCACGGACCTCGTCAATCATTGAATCGTGGGCATGTATGAATTCCCACAAGCCAAGCTGTGCCTCGCGGTTAAGATAAATCATTTCTTTCACATGCATGACATCAGAACTTATCATGTAAACCATATATCCGTAAGGTACATCGTCCTTAGAATAATAGATGGCAACAGAAGTGTCGTCCTCGTCCCAGCGCCAGTATTCTTCCCATGCAAGGTTATTTCTATATAGACAGCCATGAGTCTTTTCAGCAAATTTGGTATGAAGTTCTTTAAATTCTTTGTCGTCCCATGAAACTCGTCTGACATAACCGGGCTCATTAAGTTTTCTTGGAATCTGTGTATCCTTGATTGTATAAGTCATCTTGTTAGAGATAATTTCCCAGCCAAGACCACGGTATAATGGAATTGAATATGGATACAGCAAAGCAAATGATTTGTGAGCATCTCTCATTCGAATAAGGCTCTGAATCATCAGTCTTTTCATAATTCCGTGTCCTGTGTATTCAGGATAAGTACATACGCTTGTAACGAAGCCTACGCTGTATTTCACACCATATATATTCATATCAAGAGGGTATACTGCAAACTGTGCAATCAGATCATCACCATTGAAGCAGCCAAGTACATCAGCTCTTTGAAGAACCGGGAATTTGGACTGGGTAATCTCATCATCCTTCCATCCTGTCTCGGCAAGCTCCTGTTCAGTTACCTGAAAGGCATATCTTAAAAGTGCATTGTATTCTTCAGCGTCATCTATAGTGAGAGGACGCAGTGTATAGTTGTTTTCATCATTTCTGCTCATTGCGTTTGTTCCTTTTCTGT